>Ga0307373_10000652_pt1 | contig 66849 bp, 46 predicted proteins | sample OX2MG_FD_202534 | JGI IMG/M metagenome (GOLD analysis project Ga0307373, IMG submission 202534) | Soil microbial communities from Risofladan, Vaasa, Finland - OX-2 | ecosystem: Environmental > Terrestrial > Soil > Coastal area > Acid sulfate soil | place: Finland: Risofladan, Vaasa | collected... | reverse complement strand
TCCGGAGATCGCCCATATCGAGAGCAGCTCGCGGGTGCCCCTGAGAGGCGAAAGCCATCTCGCGACCTTGAATGAGCCCTCTCGCATCCAGCATTAGGCTGGATGTTCGCATGGAAGCATCATGGCCGGTTGTTAGAGGCCGCATCGATGGTTGGTGGGGCGTGATGCCCGCCGAATGGTGATGCAGCGTGGATTGCAAAAGCTCTGGTCCTCAGCCAAGCTGGCAACAAAAGCGGTGCTCACGCACCGCCAAGGGTTTTTGTGCTTGACAAAGCCTTCGTCCTTATCGATGGGCACTCCGAATCACGTTCGCTGCTTGCCACAAGCTAAGTCCAGTCGTACCATCACAATCACAGCGCCTTGTGGTTTCACTCGCACCCCTGCAGTCTGCTTACTATTCTCGCTGGGAACCGCGAACCCACAGGACGCGCCTGCATGCAAACCATGAATGGGCCGAAGCGCAGCTTTTCTGAAGGCGAGATCGTTGCCGGAAACTACCGGATTCTTGCCGAGGCAGGCTCCGGCGGCATGGGCGTGGTCTATCGCGCGCTGGACCTGCGACTGAACCGTACCGTCGCCCTCAAATTCCTGCCCCCGGAGCTCAACGCCGGCGACAAGGACAAGGAGCGCTTTCTCCGTGAGGCCCGCACCGCCTCTTCGCTTGACCATCCCAACATCGGCGTCATTCACGGCGTAGAAGCGACTCCCGACGGCAGCACCTTCATCGTCATGGCCTTCTATGAAGGCTCCACGCTCGCCCAGCACATGCAGAAGGGCCCAATTCCCGTCCATCAGGCCATCGGCATCGTCAGCCAGGTGGCCACCGGACTGGCCGAGGCGCACACCCGTGGCATCGTCCACCGCGACATCAAGCCCTCCAACGTCATCCTCACCGCCTCAGGCCTCGCGAAAATCGTCGACTTCGGCCTGGCTCGCGTGGTCAGCGAGCAGACCGCATCGCAAACCGGCACCGGCATCACCGGCACTTTTCGTTACATGTCGCCCGAGCAGGCCATGGGTCGGCGTATCGACCGCCGCAGCGACATCTGGTCGCTCGGCGTGGTCTTCGCGGAGATGCTCAACCGGCACAGTCCCTTCCCTGCCGAAACCATCCCCGCGATGATCCTCGCCATCCTCAATAGTCCGCCTGTTGGCATCGAGAACGTGCACCCGGCCCTGCAGCCCGTCCTTTATCGCGCCCTGGCCAAGGAAGCCGACCGCCGTTACGACACCTGCACCGATTTCCTTGCTGATCTCGACGCAGCCTCCGCGCAGATTCCTCCCGATTCCGAATCCGGCTCCGGCCAGGGGACGCGCAGCTTCCCTTCACCGTTTTACAAGAGCGGCGCGCTCAGCGCGCAGGCGCGGCGCGCCGTGGCCGACGCCTCACGCAGCACGTGGCAGCCCAGCCAACAAAGCGTCTTCCCGTGGCGCAAGTGGCTGCTTTACACTCTTGCACCCCTCAGTCTTATTGCGCTTTTCGTCGCGCTTGTGCCCCCACTGCGCCACCGGGTCACGGGTCTCTTCGCCACGCAGCCGCAAGAGCGCCACATCGCCGTGCTGCCTTTTGACATCATCGGCACCAATCCTGAAACCACCGCTCTTGCTGACGGCCTGATGGACTCGCTCGCCGGCCGGCTTTCGAATCTCAACGTCGACAACCAGTCGCTTTGGGTCGTTCCCAACAGCGAAGTCCGCCACCTCAACGTCACCGATCCCTCGGATGCACTCAAGCAGCTGGGCGCAAATCTCGTCGTCAAAGGCAGCGTGCAGCGCGACGGCAACGACATTCATCTCTCTGTGAATCTGATCGACACAAAACAGATGCGCCAGATTGGCTCTGCCGAATTGGAGGACCCCGCCGGCGATCTGTCCACCCTGGAAAACGAAGCCGTCGCGCGCCTCGCGCAGCTCATGGATATTTCCGTCACTGCCGGCATGCTCCACGACACTGGCGGGTCGCTCAATCCCGCGGCCTACGAGGACTACCTGACAGCCCTTGGCTACATGCAGCGGACTGACAAGCCTGACAATCTCAACCTGGCCATCGCCGCGCTGCAGAAATCCATCCAGACTGATCCGCGCTTTGCCCTCGGCTACGCCCAGCTTGGTGAGGCCTACCGGGAGAAGTACCAACAGGAACAGGATCCGCACTGGCTGACCGAAGCCCAGGCCGTCTGCCAGAAAGCGGCCGAGATCGACAGCAGCATCCCCGCGATCTATGTCACGCTGGCCCGAATCCACGACGCTCTCGGCAAGCATGACCTCGCGCTGCAGGAGTTCCAGCACGCGCTCGCGCTCAACCCCCACGACGCCGCGGCCCTCATCGGCCTCGCCGTCTCCTATGAAAGCTCCGGCCGTGTGGCCGATGCAGAAAAAATCTTCCAGAAAGCCGCCGTCATGCGGCCCAACAACTGGGAGGGCTACAACGAACTCGGCGCCTTCTACGATCGTCAGGGCAAATATCCGCAGGCCATTGCCGCCTTCAAGCAGGCACTCCAGATTACGCCGGACAACTCCCGGCTTTACTACAACATGGCCGCGGCCTATCTGGATGCCGGCGACAAGCAGTCGCAGGCGCTGGCCGAACAGGCGATTAAGAAATCCATCTCCATTAACCCAAGCTATCCGGCCTACGCTAACCTAGGCCTGCTCTATCTCGAAGAGAAGCGCTATGCCGAATCCGCCGCCGCCACGGAGCAGGCCCTCCACCTGAACGGCAACGATTACATGGTCTGGAACAATCTCCTCCTCGCCGAAATTGGCGCGAAGGAGCCGCAAAAGGCGCAGGCCGCGCGTCAGAAGTCCGAACAGCTTGCCGAACAGCTGGTTGCGCTCAAACCCCAGGATGCACTCGCCCAATCCACGCTGGCCATCCTCTACGCCTCTGACAAGCGCAAGGACAAGGCTATCTCTAAAATTCAGACCTCGCTGGCGCTGGCGCCCGAAGATCCCAACGTTCTTTCCAACGTGGGCGAAGCCTATGAGATGATGGGAAACCGGCTTGAGGCGATCCAGTATGAAACGCTGGCCGTGCGCAAGGGGTACGCACTGCAAAGCGTTGAAAGCGACCCGGACTTGCAGGCATTGGTCGCGGATCCTCGTTTCAAGCCCCCTGGCAAATAAGCACTACGCCCTGGGCACCGCTCCCCCCTGCCCGCGAAACTCACTCACTTCCCACAACAGGAGGTTTCATGCCCGATTTGACCATCGAAATACCCAACGGAAGCGGAGATCCTTCCATGCCGAACGCCGACGGACTGAAGATCAAGGTCACCGCGGAATGCAAGTGGTGCTTCTCTGATTCCAGCGGCGTTTTTCCCACCACCGGCTCCAACGCGCTGCCTACCACCCAATCGACCCTCTCTGCGGGGTGGTATGGACCCTATCAGCCGAACCCCGGCGTCACCGGAACCGTGTTCTTCAACACCTCGGACACAGACAAAACCTGCCTTCCCGAGGGTCTTGAGTGCACGCCTCGCTCCATCACCGTCACCTAGCTGAAGCCGCGGATTCTCCCCCCACCGCGGGTCCGCAGCAGCAGCCGTTAAAATAGGGAGAGCGCCCAACGCACCCGCGGGACGCGGATCAAGCAGGAGACGCCTAAATCCGCATGAAAACCTCCATCACCGCCGCCGAGCAAGTCGCCAACTCCACCCCGCTCACCACCAATCGCCACCTCATCCGCTGGGTCGAAAAAATGGCCGAGCTCTGCCGGCCTGATTCCATCCACTGGGTCGACGGCTCGCAGGCCGAGTACGACTACCTCTGCGAACGCCTCGTCGCTTCCGGCACCTTCGTACGCCTGAACCAGAAACGCTGGCCCGGCTGCTATTACGCCCGCTCCGTGCCCAGCGACGTGGCCCGCGTGGAGGACCGCACCTTCATCTGCTCCTATTCACGCGACGCTGCCGGCCCCACCAACAACTGGGAAGACCCCTACGTGATGCGCCGCCGCCTCAAGCAGCTCTTCAAGGGCTGCATGCAGGGCCGCACCATGTATGTGCTGCCCTTCAGCATGGGTCCGGTCGGCTCGCCCATGTCCGGCATCGGCGTCCAGCTCACTGACTCGCCCTACGTCGTCGCCAACATGCGCATCATGGCCCGCATCGGGGCGCCCGTCTTCGCGGAAATCGACAAGGGCGACCAGCGGGTGGTTCCCTGCATGCACTCGGTGGGCATGCCGCTCAAGCCCGGCGACTCCGACGTGCCTTGGCCCTGCAACGACACCAAGTACATCGTCCACTTTCCTGAGAGCCGCGAGATCTGGTCCTACGGCTCCGGCTACGGCGGCAATGCACTGCTCAGCAAGAAGTGCTTCGCCCTGCGCATCGCCTCGAACATCGCCCGCGACGAGGGCTGGATGGCCGAGCACATGCTCATTCTCGGCGTCGAAAGTCCGGAAGGCGAAAAGACTTATGTCGCGGCGGCCTTCCCCTCCGCCTGCGGCAAAACCAACTTCGCCATGCTGATCCCGCCCAAGGCCATGAGCGGCTGGAAGGTGTGGACGGTTGGCGACGACATTGCCTGGATTCGGCCGGATGCGGCCGGCCATCTGCGCGCCATCAATCCTGAGGCGGGTTTCTTCGGCGTCGCGCCCGGCACCAGCGAAAAGACCAACCCCGTGGCCATGGCCACCCTCGCGCGCAACACCATCTTCACCAACGTCGCGCTCACGCCCGACGGCGGCGTCTGGTGGGAGGGCATGACGCCCAACCCTCCCAGCGAGTGCCTTGACTGGCGCGGCGAGCCCTGGACCCCCGCACTCGGCAAGCAAACCGGCCGCACCGCCGCCCACCCCAACGGCCGCTTTACCGCGCCGGCCTCGCAGTGCCCCACCATCGATCCGCAATGGGAGTCGCCTGAGGGCGTGCCCATCAGCGCCATCATCTTCGGCGGCCGCCGCTCGGCCACACTGCCGCTCATCTACCAGGCCTTCAACTGGTCCAGCGGCGTCTACATCGGCGCAACCATGGGCTCGGAGACCACCGCCGCCGCCACCGGCCAGTTGGGCCGGGTCCGCCGCGACCCCATGGCCATGCGTCCCTTTTGCGGCTACCACATGGGCGACTACTTCCGCCACTGGATCAAGATGCAGCGCGAGCTCGCCGTCACGCCGCGCATCTTCCACGTGAACTGGTTCCGCAAGGATGCTGAAGGCCACTTTCTCTGGCCCGGCTTCGGCCAGAACATGCGCATCCTGCGCTGGATCGTCGACCGCGTCCACGGCCGCACCCAGGGCAAGGAAACGCCCATCGGCTGGGTGCCCCGCTATGAGGACATCGACTGGACCGGCCTCGACTTTCCCCGTGAGCGCTTCGAGGCTCTGATCGCCGTCGACCGCCCCGCCTGGCGCAAGGAGGTCATCTCCCACGAGGAGCTCTTCATCGACCTGCACAACCACTTGCCGTCCGAGATGATCTACGAGCGCGAGCTGCTCATCTGCCGGCTCTAACGCTGCTATGGGCCGCCCGGAATCGTTCCCATTCCCGCACGACGGCGCCTTCCGGCTGAGAGCGTGGTTCCGGCGCAGCCCTGCGCGAGGCGTTGCCCAGCCCGGCGCGGCGCGTGAAAGCGAAAGAACTTCCAGCAAAGCTGCGAATTTTCCGTTATATTGAAGTTGACCCGTAACTTCCCAGACACGCATGAGGCTGCGAAGGCAAGCCTCAACTTAAACAACCTATTTTGCAAGTCTTTGCGATTTGCAGCCGTACTGGTGTACTCCGGCCGCACAGTCCCCGAACTCAGGGATCCAAAGTCCAACTGGAAGGTAGCTATGGAAACCCGCCAGAGCCGTCGCCCCATTCCTCAGCCGCAAGGGCTTTACCATCCGCACAATGAGCACGACGCCTGCGGCATGGGCCTGGTCGCCAGCATTCGCGGCGAAAAGAGCCATGACATCATCCGCAAGGGCCTTGAGGTGCTCATCAACCTCACCCATCGCGGGGCGGCCGGCTGCGACCCGGAGACCGGCGACGGCGCGGGCATTCTCATCCAGATTCCCCACGACTTTTTCGCCCGCGAGTGCGGCGAGCTGGGCATGCAGTTGCCCGGGCCCGGCGACTACGGCGTGGCCATGTGCTTCCTTCCTGTCGACAAGCAGGACCGTCTGCAGTGCGAAGGCATCTTTGAGCGCATCGCGCAGGAGGAGGGCCTCACCGTTCTCGGCTGGCGGGACACGCCGGTCAACGGCGACGCCATCGGCCGCGAAGCCCGCGCCTCGCAGCCTTATATTGAGCAGTTCTTTGTCGCGAGGCCCGCCGGTGCGGAAGAGGATGCCTTCGAGCGGCTTCTTTATCGCGTCCGCCGCCGCACGGAGAACGAGATTACCGACTCCGACATCGAAAGCAAGGAAGACTTCTATATTCCTTCCCTGTCCTGCCGGACCATTATCTACAAGGGCCTGATGCTGGCCCCGCAGATTGAGAAGTTTTACTTTGAGCTGGCCAACCCGCTCGTCGCCAGCGCCCTCTGCCTGGTCCACCAGCGCTTCTCCACCAACACGTTTCCCAGCTGGAAGCTGGCGCACCCATACCGCTACGTCGCCCACAACGGCGAAATCAACACCATCCGCGGCAATGTGAGCTGGATGAGTGCGCGCCAGTCCGTGCTGAAGAGTGAGCTCTACGACGACAAGATTGACGACCTCTTTCCCATCATCGTCCCCGGCGGCAGTGACTCGGCTTCGCTCGACAACGCCGTTGAATTCCTTTACCAGTCCGGCCGTTCGCTGCCCCACGTCATGGCCATGCTCATCCCAGAGGCCTGGGCCGGCAATCCCGACATGGACGAGGACAAGCGCGCCTTTTACGAGTACCACGCCTCGCTGATGGAACCGTGGGATGGCCCCGCGGCCATTGCATTCACTGACGGCAAGATCATCGGCGCAACGCTCGACCGAAATGGCCTGCGCCCGGGCCGCTACATCGTCACCAAGGACGACCTCGTGGTGCTCGCGTCTGAAGCCGGAGTCATCGAGGTGCCGCCCGAGGACGTCCGCAAGAAAGGCCGCCTGCAGCCTGGCCGCATGTTCCTCGTCGACACCGTCCAGAAGCGCATCATCGCCGACGCCGAAACCAAGAAGGAGCTCGCCGCGCGCCAGCCATACGGCAAGTGGCTGGAGGAGCAGCAGGTCAACATGGATCAGCTCCCCGAGCCCGCGCGCCTTGTCACTTCCAACCCCGAAACCCTTCAGCGCCGCCAGCGCGCCTTCGGCTACAGCGAAGAAGATCTTCGCATGCTGCTCGCCCCCATGGGCGCGCGCGGAGAAGAGCCCGTCGGCTCCATGGGCACGGATGTGCCGCTGGCCTGCCTCTCTGACCATCCGCAGCCGCTCTTCAATTACTTCAAGCAGCTCTTCGCGCAGGTCACCAATCCGCCCATTGACCCCATCCGCGAAGAGCTCGTCATGTCGCTCATCAGCTACATCGGAACCGAGCGCAACATCCTGAACGAGCAGCCGGAAAACTGCCACACGCTCAAGCTGCCGCATCCGCTGCTCACCAACCGCGATCTCGAAAAACTCCGCCGCGTCTCCTCCGGCGACCTGCTCGCGACCACCCTCTCCACCGTATTTGCTGCAGCCGACGGCCAGGAGGGCATGCGCCGCGCCCTCGACGAGCTCAGCAACCGCGCGGCCTTCGCCGTCAACAACGGCTATACGCTGCTCATCCTCTCTGACCGCGCCGTGGACCCCACCTACGCGCCCATCCCCAGCCTGCTGGCCATGGGCGCCGTCCACAACCGCCTGGTCCGCGACAAGACCCGCACCCAGGTGGCGCTCATCATTGAGAGCGGCGAGCCGCGCGAAGTGATGCACTTCGCCCTGCTCATCGGTTACGGCGCCAGTGCCATCAATCCTTATCTGGCCTTTGAAACCCTGCACGACCTGAAGCGCTGCGGCTTGCTGCCCCACAACGTCTCCGGCGCGCACGCGGAGAAGAATTTCATCAAGGCCATCAATAAGGGCCTGCTCAAGACCTTCTCCAAAATGGGCATCAGCACGCTGCAAAGCTATCGCGGCGCGCAGGTCTTTGAGGCAGTCGGCCTCAATGAGTCGCTCATCGAGCGGTACTTTCCCGGAACCGCCTCGCGCATTCAGGGCGTGGGCCTCAACGTTCTCGCCAGGGAAGCGCAGATGAAGCACGCCTATGCCTTCCAGCCGCTCACGGACTCTGAAACCGAGCTGGTCGTCGGCGGGCAGTACCAGTACCGCATTGACGGCGAATATCACCTGCTCAATCCGCTTACCATCAGCAAGCTGCAGCACGCCGTGCAGCAGAACAACTCCACCACCTTCCAGGAATACACTGACCTGCTCGACGACCAGAACCGCAACCTTTGCACGCTGCGCGGTCTGCTCCAGCTCAAATACGCTGAGACGCCCATTCCCATCGAGGAAGTCGAGCCCGCCAAGGAGATCGTCAAGCGCTTCACCACCGGCGCCATGAGCTACGGCTCCATCAGCAAGGAGGCGCACGAGACCCTCGCCATCGCCATGAACCGCATCGGCGGCATGTCCAACACCGGCGAAGGCGGCGAGGATGAGGCGCGTTTCCACCGCGACCCAAATGGTGACCTGCGCCGCAGCGCGGTGAAGCAGGTGGCCAGCGGCCGTTTCGGCGTCACCACCAATTACCTTGTCAACGCCGACGAGCTGCAGATCAAGATGGCGCAGGGCGCAAAGCCCGGCGAAGGCGGCCAGCTCCCCGGCCACAAGGTTGACGAGGTCATCGCCAGGACGCGCCATTCCATCCCCGGCGTCGGACTCATCTCGCCGCCGCCCCACCATGACATCTATTCCATCGAGGACTTGGCGCAGCTCATCTACGACCTGAAGAACGTCAACCCGCAGGCGCGCATCGCCGTCAAATTGGTCTCTGAAGTCGGCGTCGGCACCGTCGCCGCGGGCGTCTCCAAGGCCCACGCCGACGTGGTCCTCATTTCCGGTGACACCGGCGGCACCGGCGCTTCGCCGCTTAGCTCCATCAAGCACGCAGGCCTTCCCTGGGAGCTTGGCCTGGCCGAAACGCAGCAGGTGCTGCTGTTGAACGATTTGCGCAGCCGCATCAAGGTGCAGACCGACGGCAAGCTGCAAACCGGCCGCGATGTCGTCATCGCCGCGCTGCTCGGCGCCGAAGAATTCGGCTTTGCCACCACGCCGCTCATCGCCATGGGCTGCATCATGTTGCGCAAATGTCACCTCAACACTTGCTCAGTGGGCATCGCCACGCAGGACCCCGTTCTTCGCGCGCGCTTCCAGGGCCAGCCCGAGCACGTCATCAACTTCTTCTTCTTCCTCGCCGAGCAGATTCGCGAGCACATGGCCAAACTCGGCTTCCGCACCTTTAACGAGATGATCGGCCACGTGGAAAAAATCGACGCTTCCATCGCCGAGACGCACTGGAAGGCCAAGGGCATTGACCTCTCATCGATCCTCTACGTGCCCACGGTGCCCTCCCGCGTCGCCCGCCGACAGGTGCAGGCCCAGGATCACGGCCTCGACCAGGCACTCGACCACGCGCTCATCGCGCAGGCCGCCCCCGCCCTCGAATCGAAGAAGCACGTCACTGGCAACTTCGCCATCCGCAACGTGCATCGCACGGTCGGCGGCATGCTCGGCGGAGAAATCGCCCGCCGCTATGGCTCCGCCGGACTGCCCGAAGGAACCATCCACTTCAAGTTCGCCGGCTCGGCCGGCCAGAGCTTCGGCGCATTCGTTCCCAACGGCGTCACGCTCGAACTCGAAGGCGACTCGAACGACTACCTCGGCAAGGGTCTCTCCGGCGGCCGCATCATCGCGTACCCGCCCAAGACCTCGCCCTTCCTGCCCGAGGAAAGCATTCTCGTCGGCAACGTGGTGCTCTACGGCGCCACCAGCGGCGAGGTCTTCCTCAACGGCATCGCCGGCGAGCGCTTCGCCGTCCGCAACTCCGGTGCAACCGCCGTCGTCGAGGGCGTTGGCGACCATGGCTGCGAGTACATGACCAACGGCACCGTCCTTGTCATCGGCTCCGCCGGCCGCAACTTCGCCGCCGGCATGAGCGGTGGCCGCGCTTTCGTCTATGACGACCAGGGCGACTTCTCCACGCGCCGCTGCAACCAGGCCAGCGTGGACCTGGAGCCGCTCGTCAGCGACTCCGATGTCGCCCTCGTCCGCGGACTGCTGGAACGCCACCGCGACCTGACCGGAAGCCCGCGCGCCGCGTGGATCCTCGAGCACTGGACCGATGCGCAGAAGTGCTTCATTAAGGTCTTCCCGCACGAGTACAAACGAGTCCTCGGCATTCCGCGCGTCGAAGAAGTGTACGTCTCTCCAATCGCAGCGTCGCCTCGGGTGACAGCTACCGAGGTGAAGCATGGGTAAGGTCACCGGTTTTCTTGAGATTGATCGCGAGCAGCCCGTACGCCGCAAGCCGGAAGAACGGGTTCACGACTGGTTTGAAATCTACCAGCCGTTCGCTGAGGAAAAGCAGCGCGAGCAGGGCGCACGCTGCATGGACTGCGGCGTGCCCTTCTGCCACACCGGCTGCCCGGTCAACAACCTCATCCCTGACTGGAACGACCTCGTCTACAACAGCCGCTGGGAGAGCGCGATTCGCCGCCTCCACGCCACCAACAACTTCCCTGAGTTCACCGGCCGCATCTGCCCCGCGCCCTGCGAAGCCGCCTGCGTCCTCGGCATCAACATGCCTCCGGTCTCCATCAAGCTGATTGAAAAGGGCATCGTTGAGCGCGCCTGGCAGGAGGGCTGGATTCATCCCGAGCCGCCCGAGCAAAACACCGGCAAGCGCGTGGCCGTGGTCGGCAGCGGCCCCGCCGGCCTGGCCGCCGCGCAGCAGCTTCGCCGCGCCGGCCACTCCGTCACCGTCTACGAAAAGAACGACCGCATCGGCGGCCTGCTCCGCTACGGCATTCCCAACTTCAAGCTCGAAAAGCACGTCATTGACCGCCGCCTCAACCAAATGAAAGCCGAAGGCGTCACCTTCCTCTCCAACGCCCACGTCGGCGTCAATGTGCCCCTTGAAGCGCTCACCGAGCACTATGACGCCATCCTGCTCTGCGGCGGCTCTGAGCAGCCCCGCGACCTGAAGATTCCCGGCCGAGAGCTCAAGGGCATCCACTTTGCCATGGAGTTCCTGCCCCAGCAGAATCATCGCAATGAAGGCGACGCGATCGACGAATCCATCGCCATCACCGCGAAGGACAAACACGTGCTCATCATCGGCGGCGGCGACACCGGCGCCGACTGCCTGGGCACCAGCCATCGCCAGGGCCCCCGGAGCGTGCATCAATTTGAAATCATGCCCTGCCCGCCCGAGTTGCGCGCAGCTTCCACACCGTGGCCGCTCTGGCCTCTACAGTTGCGCACGGAGGGCGCGCACGAGGAAGGCGGCATTCGCGACTGGAGCATCAACAGTCTCCACTTCACCGGCGACGAGCACGGCAACGTCAAGCAGCTCCACGGCATCCGCGTCGGTCCGGCGCCCAAATTCGAGCCCATCGCCGGCTCCGAGTTCATCCTCGACGTCGATCTCGTCCTGCTCGCCATGGGCTTCCTGGGCCCAGTGCGCAACGGCATGATCGAGCAACTCGGCGTGGCTCTCGACCCCCGCGGCAACGTGGCCACCACAGACTACATGTCCTCGGTCGATGGCATCTTTGCCGCCGGCGACATGCGCCGCGGCCAGTCGCTCGTCGTCTGGGCCATCGCGGAGGGCCGCAACGCCGCGGTGGCCGTCGATCGCTACCTCGCGCAGAAGCCCGTCGCCTCTCCGTTGCAGCGCGCGCGCGCCTGATTCCCTTCAGATCGTCCGCGGCGACTGCTGGCACGCCTTCGGCCGGACTGTCGACTAAATCTGCGCCTGTAGGCAAAGCTCCGCGTCGGCTTCGCACACGAACCCTTGCGACCCTCCGTGCGGTAGCGCCATCCAATCCCCAGGAGCAAACCCTTTGCATGGTCTTTGAAATTGAACGTATCCCTTCAAGTTACGTCTATAAATTGCTGATCGGACTCGTAGTTCCCCGCCCCATCGCGCTTGTCACCTCAATGGACGAGGAGGGCCGCCTGAACGCCGCTCCCTTCAGCGCCTACAACTACCTTTGCACCGATCCGCCCATCGTCGCCATCGGTGTCACCAACCGCCCTGACCAGCCCCTTATCCCCAAGGACACGGCGCGCAACATCCGCCGCACCGGCGAGTTTGTGGTCAACGTCGTCACCGAGGACATCGCGGAAAAGATGAACATCTGCGCCACGGATTTTCCGCCCGAGCTCAGCGAAGTGGAGCTGTCCGGCTTCACCACAACGCCTTCACAGCTCGTCAAACCGCCGCGCCTGGCTCAGGCCCACGCCGCGCTCGAGTGCCGCGAGCACACCACGCTTGAAATCGGCCGCTCGCGCATCATCCTCGGCCGCGTGCTCTCCATATTTGTTGAGGACCGCTTCGTCGATCCCACCGGACCTTACATCAAGTCCGACGAGATGCACGCCATCGGCCGCATGAACGGCCTCGGCAACTACGTCCGCACCCGCGACGCCGGCATGACGATTCCGCGCATCCCTTACAAGGACTGGCTCGCCGGCAAGCGGTAGACAGGCCTACGTCGCCGCCTCGCGGCGTTCAGCCTGTTTGATTGCCAAGGAAGTTTTCTGGTGCCCGGAGGGGGACTTGAACCCCCACGACCGGTTAAGGTCTGCGGATTTTAAGTCCGCTGCGTCTGCCAATTTCGCCATCCGGGCCCGCGGCTGCGCGCTGCTCTTATGGTACGCGAGGCGTACCTCAACTGCCCGCTCCGGCGTCATCCGCCGCCACTCGCCACGCCTATTGCGGCGAACGGTAGAGGATGTTCTCCCCCTCCAGCCGGTATTCGGCCGAGCAGGCTTCGCCCCCGCAAATCATCGTCTCCCCTTCGCAAAGCTGCCGCCGTGTAATCAGCCCCATGGTTCCGCAGCGCGGGCACGACATCACGGCCACATACGGATTCTGCGCGTGCCCCAGCTTCGTCTGGTTCTCCAGAACGAAAACCGTGCCGGGGTCCATCTTTTCGGGAATCCATTCCTCAAGAAACTGCAGGTCGGTCGACATTCTGCCCTCCCGTCGGTGAGGTCACAGCACGGCAACGCTCAACCCATCGCCGCCCGTCGCACAGCAACAGCACGTTTCGAATGGCTCGGTCGAAGACCTTCCGGTCCTCGGTTGTTGTGTAGTGTTGTCCGCCGCTCCCGCGCGCGTCAATGGGAATCGCCGCTCGGAGGTGACGTTCGGGATTCCCCGTGGGCGCTGCTCGCACTCTCCTTCGCCGCAGCCTTGTCGATCTGGCGATAAGTTTCCATGTTGCGCAGGATCGACTCCACATACTCGCGCGTTTGCGTGAACGGAATCGACTCCACGAACTCGTCCATCCCGGAGTAGGGCCCGGCGGACTCCCAGTCCGTCACGCGGCTGTCGCCCGCGTTGTAGGCGGCCAGCGCGTACTGGGTCACCCCTCCAAACGCGTCCAGCCGCTCGCGCAGATAGCGCGTCCCAAGCCGGATATTGATCTCCGGGTTCAGCAGTTGATACGTCCGGAAGTGTCTCATCCCCTCCTGGCGCGCCAGCGTCCGGCCCACCCGCGGCAGCAGTTGCATCAGGCCATAGGCGTCAGCATAAGAGACCACGCTCGGGTTGAACTCCGACTCCTGCCGGATCAGCGACGCCACCAGGTACGGATCTAGATTGTTCTTCGCCGACTCGCGCTGGATCGTCTCCCAGTAGGGCTCCGGATAGAGGATGCGCCAGTAGACCAGCGGAATCGCATCGATCGGCATCGCTGAATACGGAATCGCCCGCTTCAGCACGCGCATCGCCCGCGCGGTCTCGCCGTCAGAAGAGTAAATCTGCGCCTCGGCCAGCGCGCTCCACGAACCCGAATCCGGGTCCGCCGCAATCTCGGCTGGAATGTACTCAGTCAGCCCCGCATTCGCCAGCAGCTTGGCCTTGGCCAGGTGCACGCTGTCATCCGGAAAGCTCTGGTCCAGCTCCGGCACGTCCGGCGCTTTGAAGCGTGCCAGTGACGGCGCCTCCGCCGGCTCCGTATTGCCCAGCGCCTGCAGCCGGTCGCGCGCCATCTGCGCATAAAAGTAGTGATCGTAGGCCCGCACAATCGTGCGATAGTTCGCCGCCGCCCGCGCCGGGTCGTGATCCAGCGTTTCGTAGAGCCGTCCGCGCCAGTAGAGTGCCGCCGCCGTCTCGGTTGAATCTGGAAACAGCTTGATCTGTTCGTCGAACAACCGCGCCGCATCCGCGTACTGCCCCTGGCGATAAGTCAGCCACGCTGCACGCCAGTGCGCCACGTCCGCTGGTGTGTCGTGTGGGAAATGCGCCGCCAGGTAGCCGTAATACTCCACCGCTCGCGGATAGTCCCGCTTCAGCAAATACATATTTCCGCTTGAAAACAACGCCTGCGCCAACCACTCGCTCTCAGGAAAGCGCGTCTCCATCGCCGTCACAATGCTCTGCTGCGTCGATTCATCGTCGCGGTTTCGCGCCAGCTCCATCAGCAGATACATCCGCCGCGCGCCGTTCTCGTCGTTGGTGTCTGGCAGCGCCTCGGCCTCATCCACGGTCAGCCGTTTCAGGTGCAGGTCGCAGTCCGCGGCAGCCACTGCAAAGCCGTTGCGGTCGTCTTCAGGCAAACTCGCCTGACTTGCAAGCGCGTGATACTCGTCGCTCGCCGCGCTCCACCGGTGCGCGAGATAGTAGGCGTCGGCCAGGCTGCGCAGCTCATCCACCGTCAGCTCGCCCGCCATTCCCTGCGCCTTCAGCAGCGTCCGCGCCTGTGCGGCTTCTGTAGTCAGCGGATGATCCAGCAGCAGCTTTTTGAAGATGCGCACAGCACCGTCGGCCTCGCCCAGCGCCAGCGCCACCTGACCTTCCGCCAGCGCGAATCCCGGATCCTTGGCTGCCGGTCCATCCTGCGCCGACTCCAGCACCTTCCGCGCTTCGCCCGCCTTGTTCAGCCCCAGCAGCACCGTCGCCTCAAGCTGCGGCGCCTGCGCCGCAAAAATGCTGTCCGGATAATGCCGTGCAAATCCATGAAGCAGCGTCTCCGCAACCTTGTCGTCGTCCGCCGCGTGGCTCGCCTCGGCCTCCAGAAACACGGTGTAATCGTCCAGCAGGTTCCCTTCCTTGCGCGCCTGCTTCAGACTCCTGATTGCATCTGCATACCGCTTGTCCTCAAGGTAGGCATTCCCCAGCGCCAGGTACGCCGTCGCCGCAGCCTCACCCGTGTGCTCCTGCGCGTATCGGGTCACGCCGTTGTAGGCCGCCTTGGTCCGCATCGTCGCAAGCTGCTGGGCCATGGGCCGCAGTTGCGTTGAAGCCACAAACGCCCGGTGAATCCGCCGCGCCCGCGCTGACGGCCGCCGCCGGTGCCGCCGTCCGGCCAATCGCCTGTGACGGCTGGCGTAATGCGTCCTCCGTGTCGCCTTTTTCGCTACCGGCCTCGCCTTCGTCTTCGCCTTTTTGGCGCTCGCATGCGCCTTCGTTTTGCTCGTGTGTGTGGTGTGTTTGGCGGGCGCATTGTCGCTCTGCGCCGCAGACGGCATCACCGCCAGCACAGCAGCTAGCAGCCCAGCCAGCAGCAGGGTAAACGCGCGCGAAATTCTCCAAGGATATACTGCCCTCATACTCTCCACTCTATGCCGGTTTCTTCTCGCCGGAACGCCGCGGAACCTGTTGCGTTACCGCCTTATCCTCACACTTCACTGACGGTTCAAACCCGCTCCGGGTGAGCCGCCCCGCCATCCCCTTTCTTTCCCGCCGTCCCATCCGTTACACTGGTCCTGTTCGCATCCCGCGAGGAAGGCTTTCCCTTTTTCCCGCGTTTTCCCGCATCCAACTCCCATGGCGACCATCCAATCCCTAGCAGGAGAGAACGAGCAGCATCCCGACGTGGCCCTGGTCCAGCGGGTCCGCGACGGAGATGTCTCCGCCTATGACGAGCTCGTCCGCAAGTACGACCGGCAGGTCTTTCGCATTGCGCAGCACATCACGCAGAATCGCGAAGACGCTGAGGACGTCATGCAGGATGCCTTCCTCAAGGCCTACGAGAAGCTCGATCAGTTCCAGGGAAACTCGAAGTTCTACACATGGTTGGTTCGAATCGCCGTCAACGAAAGCCTGATGCGCCTGCGCAAGCGGCGCACCGGCAGAATGGTCTCCATCGACGAGGACGTCGAGACCGAGGAGGGCTCCGTCCCGCGCGACCTGGCCGACTGGGCTCCCGATCCGGAACAGAATTACACCCAGTCCGAGTTGGCCGAAATCCTTCGAAAGACCATCCAGGGACTGCCCCACGGCTTCCGTGTCGTCTTCGTCCTGCGCGACGTGGAAGGACTCTCCACGGAAGAGACTGCCGAGACGCTCGGCCTCAGCGTGCCTGCCGTCAAGTCGCGCCTGCTGCGCGCACGGCTCCAGCTTCGCGAACGACTCAGCCGCTACTTTCGCAGGAAAGAGGGTGGTGAGAAGTGACCTGCACCGAATTCCTTGCCCAGCTTGACGAACTCATCGACGGCACCGTCACCACCGCAATGCGCGCGGACCTGCAGGAGCACCTCCGCGGCTGCGAGCACTGCGAGGTCACCCTCAACACCACCCGCAAGACCATCGAAATCTACCGCTCCCACGAAATCTACGAGCTGCCCTCCAGCCTCCGTGAGCGCCTCCACGCCGCCATCATGGAACGCTGCAAAAAAGGCTGCTAAGCCCGGCCGGTCTTTCCGGCGATTCCTTTCACCCGCACGCACAAAGGCCCGGTCTCCCGGGCCTTCGCACCGTGCTGCGCTGTATTTCCGGCCTCACTGCTTCTCGTACATCGCCATCACGTCCTTGCGCAGCAACAGCCGGCTGCTCTCCCGCGTGTAGAACATGTGCCCGCCCGGATACTCGTGCACCGACACCCGCGTCGGGTCGCCCATCACCGGCATCTGGTCCACGCTCAGAATTGACCCCATGAACGGGCAGGAAAGATCGTTCCACCCGTGCGCGATGAGAACCTGCAGCTTCGGGTCTGCGGCCACGGCCTGCCGCAGCTCCGTCACTGAGCCTGACCGCAGCTTCGCGTCGCGGTCCCACAGCCGGTTCACTTTATAGGAGAGCGTGTTGTACCGCGCGTCCACCTTCCAGCCCACCACGCGCGTGTCAAAGTCCACCATCGCCGTCGTCATCGGGGCAATCATCTTGGCCAGCAGCGGGTCGTTCATACGCTGCCAGGGCGAAAACGGAAACGGATCGTATTCCGTCACGTTCGAGTCGTAGACCGATCCGATCTTGCCCTCCTCACGATACACCTCGCGGAGATAGGCCTCCGTATCCAGCCGCCCGCCGGAGTACTTCACGAACTCCGGGTCGAGCCCGGTCATCTCCGTCACCTTCTGGATCATCGCCGTTTGCGCCGCCGGGTCACTCCGCCCCTTGATCAGCGTCTCGGCATAGGTGCCCATCGTGTACGCAATCACCTGCTGCATCGCCTCCATCGTCAGCTTGTGCTCGCGCTCCAGGTGCGCTGCCGTAATCGGGGGCAGCGTCAGCATCCACGGCAGCGGGCTCAGGTCGCCGTCCCGCTCAATCGTCGGATTCAGGTAAGGCGACACCAGCACTTCGCCGCTCATCGCCACGCCAAGCTGCGATTGCAGATAGTAGGTCATGCGCGGCACGCGAAACCCGCCGTAGCTCTCGCCCGCAATGTACTTCCGCGATTCCAGCCGGTCGTTCTTCACCAGCCAGTCGTAGATCACACGCGAAAGATAGTCGACATCCGGTTCCGTGCTGTAGAACAGTTTCTTCGACTTCGCTTCAGGAACCAGCGAGCGGCTGAAGCCCGTTCCAATCGGGTCAATGAACACCAGGTCGGTAAAGTCCAGCCATGTTCCCGGATTGTCGTGCAGCACCGCCGGGTCTGACGGACTGTCGCCCTGGTTGCCCACGTTCAGGTGCTTCGGCCCAATCGCGCCAAAATTCAAAAACACGCTCGACGCTCCCGGCCCGCCGTTCACCGCGAAGGTCACCGGACGGTCCTTGCCCGGGATCGTGTACGAGGTGACCACCACTTCGCCGGCCACCTTGCCGTCTTCGTCGCGAACCGGCCACGCGCCCACCGTCACCGTGTACTTCAGCGTCTTGCCGTTCAGCTCTATCTCCTGCTCGGTGTGCGCCGGCGGCGGCAGAGGAGGCAGCTTGTTCGCCTCGTCTTTCTCGACTTTCTCGGCTTTCCCGTTCTTGTCGGCGGCCGCGGTCGCGGCAACCTTGTCATGCTTACCCGCCGCCTTGTCTGATTGCGCTTGCACGCGCACTGTCATCAGTCCAAGGCAGCACACGGCGCAGGCACCGATCGCGATGCGCCCGAAAAAAGGTTTCAACTTGGAGACACTCATGGCATTAACAATACATGGCGCGGCCCTGGCGCTGGCAGCCCCAATGCCCGATGATTTACCCTCGAATTTGGCATGAAACTTCGCTACGTCCTCATTTTCCCCGTCCTTGCGATGGCCTGTCTCGCGGCCGCTGCGCGGCAGGACGCTACGCCCGCGGCGAGCCTGCCTGACGCGCCCTCGGCCACGCCCGCAGCTCTCGTCGTCCCCAACGGTCCGCGCGTCGTCATGGACACCTCCATGGGCCGCATCACCTGCCAGTTCTTCCAAAAGCAGGCACCCGTCGCCGTCGCCAACTTCATCGGCCTGGCCAACGGCACAAAGGACTGGACCAACCCCACCACCAAGAAGGTGGAGCACGGCAAATACTTTTACGACGGCACCACCTTTCACCGCGTCATTCCCGGCTTCATGATCCAGGGTGGCGACCCCACCGGCACGGGCATGGGCGACGCCGGCTACTCCTTTGCCGATGAGTTTGACCCCACCCTCAACTTCGATGTCTCCGGCCGCCTCGCCATGGCCAACTCCGGCCCCAACACCAACAGCAGCCAGTTCTTCATCACTGAGCGGCCTTACCCTTCGCTCGACCAGCACTACACCATCTTCGGCCAGTGCACCGACGCCAGTGTCAGCGTCGTCCAGGCCATCGCCCAGGTGGATCGCGACGCGAGCGACAAGCCGCTCACGCCGGTCGTCCTCCACAAGGTCACCATCGTGCCGGAGGGCCAGCCCCTGCCGCCGCTTCCCGCGTACATGAGGCCCGCGTCCTCGGCAGCACCTGCGACCCCGCCGGCCGCAGCGCCGCAGCATTAACTGTCAGCCCGCATCCCGGCTCGCCGGGATCCTCAACCCGCTAGGAGCAAGCATGCCACTCGCACCCGGAACCTACGCCATCTTCTCCACCACTGAAGGCAAAATCACCGTCCGCCTCTTCGAGGCCGACGCGCCCCTGACCGTCAAGAACTTCATCGAGCTCGCCGAAGGCAGCAAGGAGTGGACCCATCCCTCCACGCACGAAAAATCCTCCGGCAAGCTCTACGACGGCACCATCTTCCATCGCGTCATTCCCGACTTCATGATCCAGGGCGGCGACCCCGCCGGCACCGGCATGGGCGGCCCCGGTTATCGCTTCGAGGATGAAACCAAGGGCTCTCCGCACAAGTTCGACAAGCCCGGCAAACTTGCCATGGCCAACTCCGGACCCAATACCAACGGCTGCCAGTTCTTCATCACCGTCGCGCCCACCTCCTGGCTCACGGGCAACCACACCATCTTTGGAGAAGTCGTCGAAGGCCAGGACATTGTGAACAAAATCTCCCTCGTCCCCCGCGGTGGCCAGGACAAGCCCAAAAACCCCGTCGTTCTCCAGGCCCTCACCATCGAGCGCGTCGCCTAGAAACTCCGGTTGCCCCATCCTCTTCCGCATTCCTCGCGGAAGGGATGGGGGCCGTCACGGACCCTACACCCTTCTTCTGGTGTTAGGCCGGGTAGACATGCAGGATGAGCAGAGCGTAAAACGCCGTCCATCCATTTGGGGATCAATCCTCATCGCAATCTGCATCATCGTCGTAGGTTTGTATGCAGTAAACTCGCACAGCTCTTTGGCACATGCACTGCGTGTAATCCTCGCGCCATAAAATCTCAAACGAAACACATCGCCTTCCGCCCGCTCGGCGTCGTATCCTTTCCTACACAGTTTTTGCATCCCCACAAAGAACAACAGCCGGTTGGTGCCCGCGTTTCGCCGCGGGACTTTCGCTCCGTCGGAATGGAGAACACATCTATGCTGCTCCCCAAGCGCCTTTGCCGTTTGGCAATGCCCGCCCTCGCCTGCCTCGTTGCCCTGGTCGCCGTCTTCGCCTTCGCCGCATCAGCTTCCGCGCAGGCCATGCCTCCGCTCCATCGCGGCTACTACACCACGCCCGCCATCCACGGCGACACAATCGTCTTCACCTCCGAAGGCGATCTGTGGACCATCAGCCCGCAAGGCGGCGTCGCACAGCGCCTCACCTCCGATCCCGGCCTTGAAACCCGCGCCGTCATCTCGCCCGACGGAAAAACCGTTGCCTACAGCGGCGACGCCGAAGGCCCGCTCGATGTCTACACCATCCCCATCGAAGGCGGCCTGCCCCGGCGTCGCACCTGGGATGGCGACGCCCGCCCCATCGGCTACACGCCCGACGGCCGGCTCATGATCTCCACCGGACGCTACTCCACCCTGCCCAACACTCAGGTCGTCCTCATCTCCGCCAACGGCGACCGCCAGATTGTTCCGCTCGCCCAGGCCGCCATGGCCGTCTATGACCCCTCCGGCAAATCCCTCTTCTTCACCCGCTGGTACTCCCAGCCCAGCCACACCAAGCGCTACAAGGGCGGCACCGCCGAGAGCATCTGGCGCTGGGACGGCTCCGGCGAGGCTGTTCCCCTCACCGCCGACTACACCGGCACCTCCACCAACCCCATGTTCTGGAATGGCCTCATCTACTTCATCTCTGACCGCGACGGCGTCCGCAACATCTTCTCCATGACGCCCGACGGCAAGGACGTGAAGGAGCTAAGCCACCAGCACATCTTTGATGTTGAGTCCGCCCGGCAGCAGGACGGCCGCATCGTCTACGCCTGCGCCGGCGACCTCTGGCTCCTCGACCTCCGCACCGGCCAGGAGCACAAGCTCGACATCACCCTCCGTTCCGACTTTGACCAGATGCAGACCCGCTGGATCAAGAAGCCCCTCGAATACCTCACCAGCGTCCACATCTCGCCTGACGGCTCCCGCGTCGTCTTCACGGCCCGCGGCGCGGTCTTCTCCATCCCCGCCAAAACCGGCCGCATCATCCAGGTCGCCAACGAGTCCGGCGTCCGCTATCGCGATGCCCGCTTCATGCCCGACGGCAAAACCATCCTCGCCCTCTCCACCGCCACCGGCGAAACCGAATTCTGGAACTTCCCCGCCAACGGGATCGGAAAGGCCGCCCAGCTCACCAATGACGATCACATCCTGCGCGCCGGCGGCCTGCCTTCGCCCGACGGCAAGTGGCTTGCGCACACTGACAAGGACCAGCGCCTCTGGCTCTACAACTTCAAAACCAAGGTCAACAAGCAAATCGCCCAGTCCATGAACGGCGAATTCGGCGGCCTCTCCTGGTCCCCGGACAGCCAATGGCTCGCCTATGTTGAGACCGCCGACAACCAGTTCGACCAAATCAAGATCCTCAACGTCACCTCCGGCGCAATCCACACCATCACCTCTGACCGCTACAACAGCGAAACTCCGGCCTGGTCCTCGGATGGCAAGTGGCTCTACTTCCTCTCCGACCGCATGCTCAAAACCAGCGTCCGCTCGCCCTGGGGTCCACGCCAGCCCGATCCCTACTTCAACCACACCTTGAAGATCTACGAGTTCGCCCTCGTCCCCGGCCTGCGCTCGCCCTTCCTGCCCGCCGACGAGCTCCACCCCGACGACTCCGACACCGACCACGCCAAACCTGACGACGGCGACAAGGACAAATCCGGCTCCAAATCCAGCTCGAAGCCCGCCGACAAGGACAAAGCCAAGGAGTCCAAAAAAATCCCCGACGTCAAAATCGACTTCACAGGCATGGAGGACCGTCTCGAGGAGGTTCCCGCGGCCGCCGGCAATTACGACGACCTGCAAACCGCCGACAAGCGCCTCTGCTGGGTCAACCACTTGGACGAGTTGCCCGCCCACAACACCCTCGACTGCCTTGCCATCGACAACAAGGGCGACAAGCCTGACACCATCCTCTCCGGCATCCGCGGCTTTGAGATCTCCCTCAACCGCAAGAAGCTTGTCGTCCGCCAGAAAGACAACTTCTACGTCCTCGACATCGGCGTAAAATCCCCCAACCCCGAAGCGCTCGCGAAGGCCAAAATCGACCTCTCCCACTGGACCTGGGCCACCACGCCGCGCTCGGAGTACCGTGGCATCTTCCTCGACGCCTGGCGGCTGGAGCGCGACTACTTCTACGACCCTCACATGCAGGGCGTCGATTGGGTGGCCATGCGCAATCGCTACCTGCCTCTCGTTGACCGCGTGGCCGACCGCGACGAACTCAACACCGTCATCGCGCAAATGGTCAGTGAACTCTCCGCCCTGCACACCTTCGTCTTCGGCGGCGACCAGCGCGACCCAACTTACGACATCAAGCTCGCCTCGCTCGGCGCCGTCCTGCGCCGCGACGAAAAAGCCGGCGGCTTCGTCGTCGAGCACATCTACCAGTACGACCCCGACCTGCCTGACCAGGCGCCGCCGCTCGCCCGGCCCCAGTCCCTCGTCCACGAAGGCGAAATCATCACCTCCGTCGACGGCACGCCCGCGCTCAGCGTCGCTGATCTGCGCGAACTGCTCAGCGGCAAGGCCGGCGTCCAGGTCATGCTCCAGGTCAAATCCGCCAAGGGCGACACCCGCGAGGTCCTCGTCACCCCCATCTCCGCGCAGCAGGACGCCGACCTGCGCTACAACGAGTGGGAGTACACCCGCCGCCTCCAGGTCGACAAGGAATCCCACGACGCCATCGGCTACATCCACCTGCGCGCCATGGGACCCAATGACATCGACCGCTGGGCCCGCGACTTCTATCCTGTCTTCGACCGCCAGGGCCTCATCATTGACGTGCGCGACAACCACGGCGGCAACATCGACTCCTGGCTCCTCGGCGACCTCCTGCGCAAGGCCTGGTTTTACTGGCAGCCTCGCGTCGGCAGCCCATCATGGAACATGCAGGACGCCTTCCGCGGGCACATCGTCGTCCTCTGCGATCAGCACACCGCCTCCGACGGCGAAGCCTTCACCGCAGGCTTTGAGCACTTCAAGCTCGGCAAGGTCATCGGCATGCGCACCTGGGGCGGCGAAATCTGGCTCTCGCTCAACAACGCGCAGCTCGACAACGGCCTCGCCTCCGCCGCGCAAACCGGCGTCTACACGCCAGACGGCAAATGGCTCATCGAAGGCCACGGCGCAGTGCCCGACATCGAAGTCGACAACCTGCCCCACGCCACCTTCACCGGAGACGACGCCGAGCTCCAGGCCGCCATCCATCTCCTCCAGCAGGAAATCAAGTCCGACCCGCGCCCCGTCCCACCCCATCCGCCCTACCCGGACAAGGCCTTCCACTATCAGCAGTAGCCTCCAACCGCGTAACCCACAAACAACAGCTCCCGGCAGAATTCCCCTGCCGGGAGCTGTTGTGCATCGTGCTGCCATCTAAGCCTGCTCCGCAATTGCGCCCCGCGGCACTGCGTCCACATCCTCTCCGCGCTACCAGACGTAGGTTCCCACGGACTCTGCGGGCATGGCCGTTGTCAGAGCCTCTCCGTGATACTTGATCTGGAAGTTTTTCTCGAAGTTGCCCGTGTTTGACACCACCAGCACGACCTTCCCATCCGGTGTAAGAAAGGCCACAGTGGCAAGCTGCTCCAGCTCCGTCGATCCCACGCGCACCGAACCCGGCGGCACAAATTTCGAAAAGTGTGCCAGCGCGTAGTACGCCACGTTGAAGGTAGCCTCGTCGCCGTCGAGCGTGATGGCGCCGAAGCACCCCGCACACCCGCCATTGTTGGTGTGCGGACCCGCGTGCGGATCGGCGGCCAGATTCCACAGCAGCACGTTCCGGCTCCAGTTGCGCATGGAACCGATGAGCACGCGCTGCACGGGCTCGGCAATATCGATGCTCTTCGAGCCGGGCCGCTGCGTCACCGACTGCTCGGTCATGTACAGGTTCTTGTTGGGATACAGCTCGTGCACCATGGTCAGCGTATTCGTGTTTCCGCCGTACAAGTGGAAGGCCGTGCCCGCCACATACTTTCCAGCGACTGGATCCCCGAGGATCGAAAGCGGATACGACGGCACATCCGGATTGTGATCGTACACCTGAATTTCTGTCTTGATCCCTGCCTTCTCAAAGGCAGGTCCAAGATACTTGCCAATGAACGCATCTTCTTCCGGCGCAAGCATCACCATGCTGGGCGTATTCTTCGGATTCAGCGGCTCGTTTTCCACGGTGATGGCGTGGATGTTGATGCCTACGGACTTCATGCCCTCGATAAACTTTATGAGATAACCGGCGTACGCGCCGTAACACTCGGGCTTCAGATGGCCGCCCTTCAGATCATCGTTCGTCTTCATCCAAGCCGGAGCAGACCACGGCGAGCCCAGAATCTTGATGCTCGGATCAATCGCCAAAATCTCCTTCAGCACGGGAATCACGGCCGCACGGTCAGCATCCAGGCTGAACTTGGACAGGTCGGGATCCGTTTCTCCCGCCGGCAAATCGTCCAAAGAATAGGCATGGTCATTCATGTCGGAAGATCCGATGCTGATCCTTAAGTAGCTGGCGCCGATACCGTCTCCTTCTCGTGAGAACAGTTGCTTCAGCAGGGCGTCTCTGCGGGCCGCGCTCATCTGCATTAACAGTTGCGCGCTCCCACCCGTGAGCGCGAAGCCAAAGCCCTCAACAGGTTGAAACCTCTGCATGTCGTTCACATCCACGGTGGGCAGAACGGGATTTCCAGTCTCGGCAAATGAAAGGCTCGTCCCCTGCGGAGCGAGTAAGGCAGACCGATCAACCGTCGTCAGCCATAGCTGTGCGTGCGGTGTGGCTTGACCCTCCGACGCGAGCGGATAAGACACCAGGAATACCAACAACAGAACAAGTATGTGTTTCCGATTCATGAAACCTCCTCATGCAACCCGCCTCAGCAGTGGAATCCAAGCGCTGAACTGCTGCACCGAAAAATAGAAACAAACGATTGTTTTCAGGGCAATGAACGCGTTGCGTCCTTAACAGGCAACGATAAAAGCAGGACGTTCCTCTTCTTGTCAAGCAGATTGCCCAACGCGACACGTCTCGCATCTGGTTCCCAGCACGCCGCCCCAACTTTCAACGCCACTCTTTACCAACAAACACCACAGCTCCCGGCAGAATTCCCCTGCCGGGAGCTGTTGTGCTTCTTCCTCATGCAAGTGCGGGTTGCTGGATTACTTCAAATCGAAGCGACCCAGATGCATCACCTTCGTCCACGCGGCCACAAAGTCCTTCACAAACGTGGCCTGCGCATCGCTGCTCGCGTAGACCTCCGCCACCGCGCGCAGTTGCGCGTTCGACCCGAAGACAAGATCGACCACCGTGGCCGTCCACTTTAGCTCGCCCGTCTTGCGGTCGCGCCCTTCCAGCACGCCCGCGGCCTTCTCTGCCTTCTGCCACTTCGTGCCCATGTCCAGCAGATTCACAAAGAAGTCGTTGGTCAGCTCGCCGGGCCGCTTGGTAAAGACGCCATGCTTGCTCTGGCCGTGGTTCGCGCCCAGCGCGCGCATGCCGCCCACCAGCACCGTCATCTCAGGCGCAGTCAACATCAGCAGTTGCGCCTTGTCCAGCAGCAGGTTCGCGGCCGCATCCTCAAGCCCCTTGCCCGCGTAGTTGCGGAAGCCGTCGCCCTTGGGCTCCAGCACCGCGAACGACTCCACATCGGTCTGCGCATGCGTGGCGTCCGCGCGGCCCGGCGCAAAGGGCACTGTCACCGCGTGGCCCGCCTTCTTTGCCGCGGCCTCAATCGCCGCATCTCCCGCCAGCACAATCAGGTCGGCCAGTGAAATCTTCTTGCCGCCAGACTGCGCGCCGTTGAACTCCTCCTGGATGGCCTCCAGCTTCGCCAGCACCTTGGCCAGCTCCGCCGGCTCGTTCGCCTCCCAGTCCTTCTGCGGTTCCAGCCGGATGCGCGCGCCGTTCGCGCCGCCGCGTTTGTCGCTGCCTCGGAAGGTCGCTGCTGACGCCCACGCCGTTTTCACCAGCTCGGCAGTCGACAGGCCTGACGCCAGCACCTTCGCCTTCAGCGCCTCGGCATCCTTCTCGTCAATCAGCTTGTGGTCCACGGCAGGAACCGGGTCCTGCCAGATCAACGCTTCCTTCGGCACCAGCGGGCCAAGGTAGCGCGCAATCGGCCCCATGTCGCGGTGCGTCAGCTTGAACCACGCCCGCGCAAACGCATCTGCAAACTCATCCGGATGCTCCATATAGCGCCGCGAAATCTTTTCGTACGCCGGATCAATGCGCAGTGAAAGATCCGTCGTCAGCATGAACGGGTCGTTGCGCTTCGTCGCGTCGTGCGCATCCGGAACCGTGCCCGCGCCCGCGCCATTCTTCGGCTTCCACTGGTGCGCGCCCGCGGGGCTCTTCGTCAGCTCCCACTCGTAGCCGAACAGCGTCTCGAAAAAACTGTTGTCCCACTTCGTCGGCGTCGCCGTCCATGCGCCTTCCAGGCCGCTTGTATTCGCGTTCGCACCCACGCCCGTCTTGTAGCTGTTCTTCCAACCCAGCCCCTGCTGCTCCGTCGGCGCAGCCTCCGGCTCGCGGCCCAGATAGCTCGCCGGCACCGCGCCGTGCGTCTTGCCAAAGGTATGGCCCCCGGCAATCAGCGCCACCGTCTCCTCATCGTTCATCGCCATGCGCAGGAAGGTCTCGCGAATGTCGCGCGCCGCGGCCACCGGATCAGGATTGCCGTTCGGGCCCTCCGGGTTCACGTAGATCAAGCCCATCTGCACCGCCGCCAGCGGCTTCGCCAGGTCCCGGTCGCCGCTGTAGCGCTGGTCGTCAAGCCACGTCGTCTCCGGACCCCAGTCAATGTCCTCCGGCTCCCAGGTGTCCACGCGGCCGCCGCCGAAGCCAAACGTCTTCAGCCCCATCGACTCCAGCGCCACGGTCCCCGCCAGTATGATCAGGTCGGCCCAGGAAATCTTCCGTCCATACTTCTGCTTGATGGGCCACAGCAACCGGCGCGCCTTGTCCAGGCTCACGTTGTCCGGCCAGCTGTTCAGCGGCGCAAACCGCTGCGCGCCCCTGCCGCCGCCCCCGCGTCCATCGTGAATGCGATACGTCCCCGCCGAGTGCCACGCCATGCGGATGAACAGCGGCCCGTAGTGCCCATAGTCCGCCGGCCACCACTCCTGCGAATCCGTCATCAGCGCATGCAGGTCCTTGATCACCGCATGCAGGTCAAGCTTCTTGAACTCCTCGGCGTAGTTGAACTCCTCGCCCATCGGATTCGACAGCGAGGAATTCTGGTGCAGAATCCCCACGTTCAACTGCTCGGGCCACCAGTCCCGAATGCCCTTCGCCCCTTCTTTTGTGTGTTCCAGCATCTCGCCCGAGTACGGGCACTTCGCTTCATTGGACATCGTTTCTCCTCTAAACTTGTGCTGCGGATTCCGTGGTGAAAAATGAAAGTCAGACGCCGATTCAATCGCAATCTCTGCTGCGCGACGTCCCTCAATTCCGGCAATCAAACCGGCTCTTATCGTCTCACCTTCAGCCCGCTCCGGCCGTGAGCCTCGGCACGCACCTGCGCACCACCTCCAACCTAATTCGCCGCGCTTCCATACAGCAAGTCAATCGTTCCTACCATGATGATTGCTGTATCCTATGAATGCGCCTCGCTCGAACTCTGTTCCGCAGCCGCCTCTCTCCATGAGTCTCCGCACGCCATGAACCTTCAGGACCTCCGCTATCTCGTCGCCGTCGCCCAGCAGCGCCACTTTGGCCGCGCCGCTGAAGCCTGCGGCGTCAGCCAGCCCACGCTCAGCAGTCAGATCCGCAAGCTCGAGAAAGAACTCGGCGTCACCTTCTTCGAACGCACCAACAAGCGCGTGGAAGTCACGCCCGTCGGTAGCCGCATCCTTGCCCACGCCCAGCGCGCCCTCCACGAAGCCGCGCTCATGGAAGCCGTCGCGCGCGCCGCCCGCGACCCGCTGGTCGGTCCGCTCAAGCTCGGCGTCATTCCCACCCTCGCGCCTTACCTCATGCCGCTCATCCTCAAACCGCTGCGCGAGAAATACCCCGGCCTCACCATCGAGCTGTGGGAGGATCAGACCCGCTCGCTCATTGACGCGCTGCGCAATCACCGCCTTGACGCCGTGCTGCTCGCCACCGCCGGCGAAGCACCCGAAATCACTGAGATTGCCCTCTTTGACGAGCCGCTCCTCGCCGCCCTGCCTCCCAATCACCGCCTCGCCGCCCGTCGCGAAGTCACCGAGGAAGCCCTCAAAGACGAGCTTCTCGTCCTGGCCGAAGGCCACTGCCTCGCCAATCAGGCCCTGGCAGCCTGCGGCACGCGCCAAGGGCCCCGCGCTCGCTTGCAAGGCTCCATGCAGGCCGCCACGCTGGAAACTCTCGTCAACCTCGTGGCCGCCGGCTACGGCACCACGCTCATCCCAGCCCTCGCCGCGGAAACCCTCGGCCGTCGCGGCATCGTGCTGCGCCCGCTCGCCGGCCGCTCCTGCCGCACCATCCGTCTCGCCAGCCGCCCCGGATTTCCCCGCCCCCAGGCCCTCCGCGCACTTGAGAAAATCATCCGCATCGCCCTCAGCGCCGGAGCCCTCTCACCGCAAAAAATCCGCAAAGCGCGCCTTTTGGAAAACCCGGCCAAAATTCGCTGAAAACCCGAGGCTTCGCCCCCAATTCCCTAAAATTTCCTTAATCTCGAAATCCGGCACCCCTTATCCACAAGAACACCCCTTTCCGCCGTTGACCCTGTCTTTTTCCCTCCGTAAAGTCTGTAATCAAAGGCACGGGGCACGCCGCGCCGGACCCGATGATCACACTCTTCGGGCCCGCCACTGGCCAATCCTCGGGGCTCAACACGCCCACACGGAGTGAAGATGCTGAAACTGAAGAAGATCCACATCCTCGGATTCAAAAGCTTCTGCGATCGCACGGAACTCACTGTTCCAGGAACCGGCATCGCCGTCGTGGTGGGCCCCAACGGCTGCGGCAAGTCCAACATTCTGGATGGCATAAGCTGGGTCCTCGGCGAACAGAGCGCCAAAAGCCTCCGCGGCAGCAACATGCAGGACGTCATCTTCGCCGGCACCCGCGACCGCAAGCCCCTCGGCATGGCGGAAGTCACCCTCACCCTGATCGATCCCGAAGCCTACGAGGGCCCCATCCCCGTCGAGCCCGAGGTCACAGTCGATCACGACACACCTTCCGACTGGGACGAGAACCAGCTCCGCCGCCAGCGCGCCGCCGAGGCCGAAGAAATCATGGCGCAGGAACAACCCGGCCAGGTGATGGAAGAGGATGACGCACCCGCCGAACCCGACGCCGCCACCGCAGAAGGCCCACAGGCCGTGGTCCTCAAAATTCGCCGCCGCAAGTTCCAGCGTGCGCCGCAAAAAGGCGAGATCGTCATCACCCGCCGCCTCTTCCGCACCGGCGAAAGCGAATATCTGCTCAACGGCAAGCTCTGCCGCCTGCGCGACATTCAGGACATCTTCATGGGCACCGGCCTCGGCCCCGAGAGCTACGCCATCATCGGCCAGGAGCGCATCGGCCAGCTCCTCAGCTCCAAGCCGCATGACCGCCGCGCCATCATCGAGGAGGCCGCCGGCATCACCCGCTTCAAAACCAAAAAGCGCCTCGCCGAATTGCGCCTGGAAAGCTCCAAACAGAACCTCGCCCGCATCGACGACATCTTTGAGGAAGTCACGCGCCAGATGAACAGCCTCAAGCGCCAGGCCGCCAAGGCCGAGCGCTTCGCCGCCGTGCGTGACGAGCTGCGCAACCGACTGCGTGTCGTCCTCTCCAGCCGGATGGCGCACATGGACGCCGAACAGGCCCGCCTCGACCAGGAAATCGCCGCACTCACTGACCACATCCACGCCTCCGCCGGCCAAATCGAAACCAGGGAGGCCAGCCAGCACACGCTCACTGAGCGCGGCTACGAGCTGGATCGCGAAGGTCAGGAGGCGCAGAGCCATGCCAACGCCGCGGCCCTCGAGATCGAGCGCGCCGCCGCGCGCCAACGCAGCAACGCCGAGCGCATCTCTGAGCTCGAAACCCGCATCGCCGCCGCCACCGGCGAGCTCGAACAAACGCGCACGCAGTTGGCCTCCATCGCCGGCGAGCGCGCGCAGCAGCAGGCTTTTCTTCAGTCCGCGGCAGGCGAGGCGCGCAGCTTCCACCAGCAGGTCGAGGTCCAGCAGCAGCAGGCCCGCACCGCCGCCGAGGATGTCTTCAACGCCGAGCGCGAGCTCGAGATGCATCGCCGCCACGCCATGAACCTGCTGGCGCAGGCCGGCAGCGCGCGCAACACCACCGCCCAATCGGAAGAGAGTCTCGCCGCGCTTGAGCGCGAGGCCGAACGCCTCGACGCCGAGATGGGCCAGGCCCGCAACGAGCTCGAAAACCTCGGCGCGCAAAGCGGACAGGCCAAACTCCGCTTCGAGTCCGCTGCTGAAACCCTTGAGCGCCTGGAATCGGAAATCACCAATCTTCGCGAAAGCCTGCACGCCCGTCGCACCGAAGAAGAATCTCTCCGCGACCGCGCCAACCAGCTTCGTAGCGCCCACGCCACCGCCCTCGGCCGCCATGACTCGCTTGACGCCCTCATCCGCGACCACAGTTATTCGACCGAAACCGTCCGCCGCCTGCTCAAGCCCGGCACCCTCGAGCCCGGAGCCGCGCCCGTCGGCACCCTCGCTGACTTCCTCGAGGTCAGCGGCGAGCATGAAGGCGTCGTCGATGAATTTCTTCGCGAAGAGCTCAACTATGTCGTCGTAAAAAACTGGGATGCCGCCGAGGAAGGCGTTCGCCTGCTCAAATCCGGCGTCGACGGCCGCGCCACCTTCCTCATTCATGACGCAGCACAGGGAAAACTCTTCGCCGAGTTTTTCGAAGAAGAAAAACAGCTCAACATCGATCGCCCCGGCGTCACGCCGCTCCGCGAGGCCATTCGCGTCCTCAACGGTTTCGGCCGTTCGCTGGAGGCCATCCTGCCCAAGCTTGGCCGCGGCTACCTTGTCGAGAACACCATGCTCGCGCAGCGCCTCGCCGCCGAGAACATGCACGCTTACTTCCTCACCCCGGGCGGCGAGTGCTTCCACAACGCCACCGTCACCGGCGGAAGGCCCGCCACCGAAGGCCCTCTCGCCCTCAAGCGCGAGCTGCGCGAGACCCAGAAGCGGCTCGCCGAGTTTGAATCCGCGCTCGCCCAGGCTGAAACCGAAGCCGCCGCGCTCGCCCATACCATTCAGGAGCTTACCGCGCAGCTTGAGGCCCGCAGCGAGGAGCGCCGCCAGGCCGAGCGTGACGCAGCCGACCAGGGCGCGGCCCTCAAGCAGATGGAAGGCGAGGCCCAGCGCGTCGCGCGCCGCCTTGAGGAGTGGACCCTCCAGGCCGCGCGTAACAAGGACGCCCGCGAATCCCGGCGCGCCGCCATCGAGCAGAAGCGCGATGAAGCCCTGCGGCTTGAATCCGAGCACGCCGCAGCCGAATCCGCGCTCGAAGCGCAGCAGGCTGCCATCCTCGCTTTGCGCGGCAGCCGCGAATCCCTCCAGCAGCAGGCCGCGCAGGCCACTGCAGAGCTCGCCGGGCTTGAGGAGCGCCGCCGCGGCGCGGAAGCCGCCTTCCAGCGCATTGACCGCCTCCACGCCGACCTCGAGCGCCGCGTCCTTTCGATCGAGCAGCAGAGCGCCGCCGCTGCAGCCGAACGCGAACAGCGCACCCAGGAAAACACCGCGCTCGCCCAGCGCGAGCAGGAGCTCGCCGCGCAGCAAACGGAAGCCCTTGCCCGCGCGCAGGCCCTCACCGCCCAGGCACAGACCCTCCGCGCCCAGCTTGCGGAAATGGAGACCCAGCTCAAGTCAGCCCGCGCCGCGCTCGATCAGCTTCGCGATGACCGCGCCAACCGCTCCAGCGAAGTGGCCAAGCTCCGCTCCGACCTCGAACACCTCGAGGCAAGCTGCCTCACCGAAATCAACCTTGAAGCTGCCGCCCTCCGCGCCGATACAGAAATTCTGCGCATCGCCGGCGAAGAGCTGGCTGCCGAAGAGGAAGCCTGCTGCGGCCTGCGCCAGCGCATCGAGCAGATGGGCCCGGTCAACATGATGGCTCTCGACGAGTACAACGATACCGCCCAGCGCCACGGCTTCCTTGAAACCCAGCGCAAGGACCTTATCGATTCCATCGAAAACACGCAGCAGTCCATCCGCGAAATAGACCAGATCTCGCGCACTCGCTTCGACGAAGCCTTCGCGCGCATCAATGAGAACTTCGGGCAGGTCTTCACCCGCCTCTTCCACGGCGGCCAGGCCTTCCTGCGGCTCACCGACGCGGAAAACCAGGCTGAAAGCGGCCTCGACATCGTCGCCTCACCGCCGGGCAAGAAGCTCCAGAACGTCCTCTTGCTCTCCGGCGGCGAAAAGTCTCTCACGGCCCTGGCCCTGCTGGTCGGCATCTTCCAGTTCCAGCCCAGCCCCTTCTGCGTGCTCGACGAAGTAGACGCGGCCCTCGACGAAACCAACATCGGCCGCCTCGCTGACCTGTTGGGCACCCTTAGCAAGGAAACGCAGTTCGTCCTCGTCACCCACTCCAAGCGCATGATGCACGCCGCCGACCTCATCTACGGCGTCACCATGCAGGAGCCCGGCGTCTCCAAAGTCGTCAGTGTCCGCCTCGGCCAGGGCATCAATCAGGACCAGCCACAGCGCGCCTCGGCTTAAACGCGCGCTGGCCCTCAATGCCGTCTGAAATTGTCTGAACAAAAAATCACCTCCGGAGGAGCACTTCGCTCCGGAGGCGCTTGCACTTCACAAGAGAAAAAGGGGAACCAGTGGCCGCGGCTGGAGGTCGGTAGCGTGCGGCCACTGGTGATCCCTCGTGAACGAAGCGAGCCGCGGCTTCCCCTTTCCACTGCTGCCTCGTGCCGTCCAGCTCAAGAAGAGACTTCGTGCGCTCTCCGAGCCCTGACGACATTCCCATTATCACCGGTTTCTTCCCGCCCGGATGTGACGGCCGTCACAGTTTTATCCGCCCCATTCCGGCCCTGCTGCGGCCTGGCGCGGCGTCTTCGGCGCTGCCCTTCGCACATTGACAAACCCCACCTCGCAATGGAGAATCGGAGCTTCAGCCTCTTCCCCAACAGGTCTCCTGATGACCGCTCTTCTCTCCACGGATCTTGACTCCATGCCTCTGCTCGGCCGCGGCAAGGTCCGCGATCTTTATGCCGTCGGTGACGCGCTGCTGTTGGTCGCCACGGACCGCATCTCCGCCTTCGATCACGTCCTCGGTTCGCCCATCCCCGGCAAGGGCAAAATCCTCACTCAGATCTCCCTCTTCTGGTTCGACCTGCTCTCCGGCCTCGTTCCCAATCATCTCCTCACCGCCGACGTTGCCCAGTTCCCTGCCGCGCTCCAGCCCTATCGCGATCAGCTCGAAGGCCGCTCCATGCTCGTCCGCCGCGCGCGCATGTTCCCCGTCGAATGCGTCGCCCGCGGCTACCTGGCCGGCTCCGGCTGGAAGGAGTACAAAGCCCAGCGCTCCGTCTGCGGCATTCCGCTGCCCGACGGACTCCTCGATGGCTCCCACCTGTCTGAGCCCGTCTTCACTCCGGCCTCCAAAAGCCGCGACGGCAGCCACGACGAAAACATCTCCTTCGCGCAAACCGAATCCGTCGTTGGCCCCGAGGTCGCCGCCGAGTTGCGCCGCCTCACGCTTGAAATCTATCGCAAGGCCGCCTCGCACGCTGAAGCCCGCGGCCTCCTGTTGGCCGACACCAAATTCGAGTTCGGACTCGTCGATTCCTCCATCGTCCTCGCCGACGAGGTCCTCACTCCCGACTCATCCCGCTTCTGGGAAGCCGCAGCCTGGCACCCCGGCGGCTCGCAGCCTTCCTTTGACAAGCAGTTTGTCCGCGATTACCTCGAACGCATCCAATGGAACAAGCAGGCCCCCGCGCCCAGCCTGCCTGAAGACGTCGTCGAGCGCACTCTCGCCAAGTATTGCGAGGCCTTTCGCCGCCTCACCGGCCGCGAACCTGCGCTTTAGCCCCAACCGGAGCCCTCATGACCCTCATTGACTGGATTATCGTCGCAATTCTCGTGGCCTCGGTCATTGGCGGCCTCGCGGAAGGATTTTTTCGCTCCGTTTTCTCCCTTGGCGGGCTCATTCTCGGCCTCATCCTCGCCGCCTGGAATTACCAATGGGTCGCCGGCCTCTTCGCCTCCGTTCTGCGCAATCGCATGGTCTCTGACGCCGTTGCCTTTCTGCTCATCGCCATCGCCGTCATGGTCGTCGCACACATCGCAGGTGCCTTGCTTTCCAAGCTCTTCCACACCATTGGCCTCGGCTGTCTGGACCGCCTGGCCGGTGGTTTGTTCGGCCTCTTTCAGGGCGCGCTCTTCGTCACCGTGTGCATCCTGGTCACCGTCGCCTTCTTCCCCAGCGCCGCCTGGCTCACCCAATCCAAGTTACCAAAGCATTTCTTTGGTGCATGCCACCTAAGTACGCACGTTAGTCCTTCCGGGCTTGCAGAACGCGTGCGGCAGGAATTAAAAATACTGGAGACGTCTTCGCCCCAATGGATGCATCCCCACGAAAAGGGCGCGTGAACTTTTTTCCGGGACGACTCCTGTCCATTGTGGCAAGCTAGAAAGAGCAAGAGGAATGACGTGAGACGAGAACTGGACATCCTGGTGACGCAAATGCATTCCGGCGGCGTTCGCTATGACGAGGCCGTGCGCGAGTTCAAAAAACAGTACCTGCGCGAAGTGTTGGTGGCCAACCGGGGAAACCAGTGCAAGGCGGCCGAGGAGCTGGGCATGCACCGCAACACGCTCAGCCGCACCATGGCCGAGCTCGGCCTCAGTCTTGCCGAAGTTCGCGCCGGGCTCAAGCGTCCGCCACGCAGTGAGCGTCAAGTCTACGGAGTCATCCGCCAGGGCCTCCGCCAGGGCTGACGACCCCCCCGTCAGACCCATGCATACATCACCGCAACCTCTCGAAACCCGCAACGACTCACAGTCCGGATTCCTCTGGGACGCCCACGACGCATACCTCTTCGACATCGACGGCACGCTCCTGCGCAGCCGCGACCGCGTTCATTTCGACGCCTTCGTTCACGCCGTCCGCCTTGTCCTCGGTCGCGAAGTCTCGCTTGAAGGCATTCCGCTCGCTGGAAATACTGACGCGGCCATCCTTCGCGAAGCCTGCCTCCGCTCCGGCGTCCCCGCGCCCATTCTCGACGCGCATCACGCCGCGATCCTTACTGCGATGTGCGATCACGTCGCACAGCGCCGCGCCGAGCTCGACCTGATGCTCATGCCCGCCGTCGAGCAGACTCTCGACCATCTCACCCGCCGCGGTGCGCTCCTCGGCGTCGCCACCGGCAACCTCGAATCCATCGGCTGGACCAAGCTCGAGCGGGCCGGCCTCCGCCACTGGTTCCGCTTCGGCGGCTTCAGTGACTGCTTCTCTGACCGCTCCCAACTCCTTGCCCACGCTGCGCAGCAGGCTCGCGCCCTCGCCGGCCCCGCCGCGCGCCTCTGCGTCGTCGGCGATACGCTCCGCGACATTGAGGCCGCCCGCGCCAACTCCCTCAGTGTTGTCGCCGTCGCCACCGGCCGCTTCTCCTTCGACCAGCTCATCGCCCACTGCCCCGATCTCTGCGCCGAATCCCTCGCGCACCTGCTGCGTGCGCGCCCTATACAGGCCCACCCGCTACAGGCTCGGCCGTTGCAGAAAGGCCCGGCCCAGCCATGACCCTCCGCGCCGCGGCCCATCTCGCCCTCGCCGGCCTGCTCGCGGTCTCGCCGCTGCCCGCGCTCGCCGCGCAGCAGCCCGCGCCAGCCGCCGCAACTGCGCCTTCTTCCGCGACGCAAGCCGCTGCCCCGCCCGATCCCGCAAGGCATGTCTCCGCCCACGACCGCAGCCGTGCCGCAGGCCTCTACCTCCGCGCCAGCAAGCTCTTCGAGCAGTCGCACTTTGACCAGTCCCGCGAGCTTTACGAGCAAGCCGCCGCCCTCGTACCCGCCAATCCTGACTATGCCCTCGCCGCCAAAGTCGCGCGCAGCCATCAGGTGGCCGAGCTCCTTCAGGCCGCCGCGCAGGATCGCCTCCACGGCCGGCTCCAGGCGGCCCGCGCCGCGCTCGACAAAGCTCTCGTTCTCGATCCGGACAGCGCGCAAGTCGCCGAGCACTTCGCTTCCGTGCCCCTGCCGCCCACCGCATCGCTCTATGACAATGGCCTCGACGATCTCGCCGCCGTTCCTCAGCTCGCGCCCACTTCCGGCCGGCGCACCTTGCATCTCCGCCTTCCGCGTACCCAGCTCATCCAGCAGGTCTTTCGCGCCTACGGCATTCAGGCCACCGTCGCTTCTGACATTTCCGCCGTCTCCGTCCTCTTCAACATGGACGACGCCGCCTTCCCGCAGGTCCTTCGTGCGCTCAGCCTCGCCACCGGAACCTTCTGGGTGCCTCTCGACGCGCATCGCGTTTTCGTCGCCCTTGACACGCCGCTCAACCGCCAGCGCTACGAGCGCCAGGAGGTCGAGACCGTCTACCTGTCCGGCATCAGCAACGACGAACGCACGCTGCTCAGCAATATGGCCCGCAATCTCTTCGGCGCGCCCCGTGTCTCCGTCCAGCAAACCGGCGGCACCCTCACCCTCCGCGCTCCCACGCGCACCCTCGACGACTTCAACGCCACCCTCCGCAGTCTTCTCGGCGGCCGCAGCCAGGTTCTCCTCGACGTGCGCCTCATTCAGATCGCCCACACCCGCCTGCGCAACACCGGAATTACTCCACCGCAGCAAATCACCGCCTTCAACGTCTACGCCGAAGAGCAAGCCATCCTCAACGCCAACCAGGCACTCGTCCAGCAGATCGTCTCCTCCGGCCTCGCTGCGCCCGGTGACACGCTCGCCATTCTCGGCATCCTGCTCGCCTCCGGCCAGGTCTCCAGCTCGCTGTTCTCCAACGGCATCGCGCTCTTCGGCGGCGGACTCACACTCTCCGGCCTCTCGCCCGGCTCGGTCACCGGCAATCTCAGCCTCAATTCGTCAAATTCCCGCGAGCTCGATCAGGTTCAGCTTCGCATTGCCAATGACCAATCCGGAACCTTCCTCTCCGGCCTGCGCTATCCCATCACCACGTCGTCTTACTCCAGCCTCGGCGCCGGCAACCTCAACATCCCCGGCCTCACCACCGCCGGAACCTCCAGCAGCCTCTCCTCGCTCCTCGCCTCGCTCCAGGGCGCCTCGCAAACCATCCCCCAGGTCGAGTACCAGGATCTCGGCCTCAGCGTGAAGGCCACGCCCGAAGTGATGCGCAACGGCGATGTCGCGCTCACCCTCGACGTCAAAATCACCGCCCTCGCCGGCGCTGCCATCAACGGCCTGCCCGTGCTCACCAACCGCTCTTACTCCGGCGTCGTCACGCTCAAGGAGGGCTCCGCCATCGTCATCATGAGCGAGCTCGACCAGCAGGAGAGCCTTGCCCTCAACGGCACGCCCGGCCTCAGCGAAATTCCCGGCCTCAACGACATCGCCGGCAGGCAGAATCAGCGGAACTACTCCACCCTTCTTCTCATCATCTCGCCGCACGTGGTCCGCGGGCCCCACGCCTCCGGCCGCACGCCCATGCTCCGCATTGACCGCAGCGTTCCTTAGCAGTTCCGGAACCGGTTCATCCCTGCGTACAAGTCCTGTACGCAGCAAAGCCCCCGTACCTGCATCGACTGTTGCCATGCAGAATTCCGGGGGCTTCGTCGTGCTTATTCTCGCGCTCTTAGTTCATCGGCGTCGTCTTCGGCTTTGCCGGTCCGGGCGGGTTTGTCGCCGGAGCCGTCTTAGCCGGGCTCGCAGCCGCTGCCGGCGACTCCAAGGCAATCCCGTCCAGCTTTGCCTGGTACTCCACAATCTGCTTGATCGTGTCGTAGGGCACGCCGCCCAGCGGAACCTGCCTTCCGTTCACCATCAGCGTCGGCATCTCGTTGATGTTCAGGTCGCGCGCCAGCTGCACAGACGATTCCACCTGCTGCGCCACCTCCGGCGTCGCCGCGCAGGCTGACACCTTCGCCGGGTCGAGCCCTGCCTTGGTCACCGCGCTGTTCAATGTCAGCGTTGCGCCGTCCGGCGTCGCCAGCCCCGCCTGGCCGCCGTATACAGTCGAGGCGAACTGGAAGAACGCCGCGCTACCGCCCAGCTTGTTCACGCACACGCCGTAGGTAGCCGCGCGCACCGCCTGCGGATGCACGTTCGAAAGCGGATAGTTCTCAAAGACAATCCGCGCATTCGGAAAGTCCGTCGCCAGCTTGTCCATGTTGGCCTCAACCTGGTCGCAGTGCGGGCACTGGAAATCGGCAAACTCCACCAGCTCCAGGTCCTTCGACGGCGATCCGCGATAGGGCCCGACCGCCCGCGTCTCCAGCTCGGCCCGGTCGTCCGCGTAAGGGTGGGCGCCAAACGGCAGAATCACGTTGCCGGCGATGATGTGCTTGCCGTCCGGCATGGTGAAAAACTGCAGCGCCTGGAGCTTGCTCCCGGCGGTCTTGTTGCCCACCAGGATCACCACCTTGCTCACTCCCTGCACCGGCGTCTTCATGATCGCTTCCACCTGCCATACGCGCCGCGCATCGTAACCCCAGCTCGTCTGCAGGAACGTGTTCACGTCATCGGCTGTCGGTGATGTCGCGGTGAAGAATGCCGGATCGGGCTTGGGAAACTTCGGCGCCTCGGTGGGCACGGGAGCCGCCGGCACCTGCGCCGCGGCGGATGGAACCTGTTCCTGGGCTCTGGCCCGGAACGCACACACAGAAATGGCCGCCAGCGCCAACGCGCCGGCCAAGCGGACTGACAAACGACTCAAGCTGATTTTCCTCCTGGAGCGGGATTTACTCCCGTCCTCTAGCTTATACCTCGACCCTCACGGCGATCGGGAACCGCCGTCCCATCCCGAACGACTTCGACGTCACCTTCAGCACCGGCGCGGCCTGCTGCCGCTTGTACTCGGCCCGCTCAATCAGCCGCACCACCTGTTGGACGAGCTCCAGAGGCAAATTGTGTGCCTCCGCAATCCGCTCCGGCGTCTCATACCGCTCCACATACGCCTCCACAATCGGGTCCAGCACCTCATAGGGCGGCAGCGAATCCGTATCCTTCTGCCCAGGCCGCAGCTCGGCGGAGGGCGGCTTCTCAAGGATTGCCCACGGAATCACTTCGCGCTCACGGTTGATCCACCGGCACACTGCATACAGCCGCGTCTTCACCAGGTCGCCCACCACCGCCAGCGCGCCCACCATGTCGCCATAGAGCGTGCAGTAGCCCACTGCCATCTCTGACTTGTTCCCCGTCGTCAGCACCAGCGAGCCAAACTTGTTTGAGAGCGCCATCATCAGCGTCCCGCGTATCCGCGATTGAATATTCTCCTCCGTCAAATCGGACTTCATCTCCGCGAACATCGTCTCCAGCGCACGCGTGAATTCGCTAAAGAGCCCGCTGATGCCAATCTCTTCGAAACGCACGCCCAGGTTCTCCGCCAGCTTCCGGCTGTCGTGAACCGAGCCTTCTGACGAGTACGGGCTCGGCATTCCCACCGCCAGCACGTTCTCCGGCCCCAGCGCCTCGGCCGCAATCACCGTCACCAGCGCTGAATCGATTCCTCCGCTCAGCGCTACCAGCGCCTTCCTGAAGCCGCACTTGCGCACGTAATCCCGCGTCCCCACCACCAGCGCGCGATACGCCGCCTCCGTGTCCTCCTCTTCCGCCGCGGGCACCGGCGCGCCCGCAAACGCGTCGAAGACCAGCGTCTCCTCTTCGAACGATCGCGCCTGCGCAATCAGCTCGCCCTTCGCGTTCAGCGCCAGAGACGAGCCGTCAAAAATCAGACTGTCGTTGCCGCCCACCTGGTTGCACATCACCACAGGAATCCCGTCCCGCCGCGCAATCGCCGCCAGCATCTCCCGCCGCAGCTTCGGCTTGCCGTGCCAGAACGGCGACGACGAAAGGTTGATGTGCAGGTCCGGCTTCTCCCGCATCAGCTCGGCCATCGGGTCCACGTTGTACAGCTGGCGCGGCCAGAAGTGCTTGTCGTTCCACGCGTCCTCGCAGATCGTCACCGCCAGCCGCACGCCGTCCAGCTCCACCACTCGCTGCGAGCGCGCAGGCAAAAAGTAGCGCTGTTCGTCAAACACGTCGTAGAAGGGCAGCAGCCGCTTGTGCTGCTCCAGCAGCACCTTCCCCCGGTCCAGCAGCACCGCCGCGTTCACCGCCGGCTTGCCTGCGCCCTCCGGAGCCGCCAGCGCCACGCCCACAAGCACCGCCGTCTTCAACTCCGCCGTTGCCGCGGCAAGCTCCTCCACCGCGCGCCGGCAGCGCGCCAGAAAGCTCGGCTTTTCCACGAAATCCGCCGGCGGATACCCGCAAAGCACCAGCTCGGAGCAAACCGTCAGCCGCGCTCCCTGGTCCGCGGCCCGGCGGCTGGCCGCAACCACGCGTTCCAGATTCCCCTTGAAATCCCCCACCGTGGGGTTGATCTGGGCCAATGCGATCTTCACCTCTCCAGTGTAATTCCCGCCACGCACAGACGCGCAAAAAGGCCGCCCCGGCGGGCGGCCTCGCTTTGTCCAACTTTGTCTTACAGCCTCAATTCAATTTGTCTTACGAGCCGGTCCCCGCAATCACCACGCCCACCGTGCGCACAACAATCTTTAAGTCCAGCCACAGGCTCCAGTTCTCAATGTAATTCACGTCCAGCGACACATAGCTGTCGAACGACGGGTCCTTTCGCCCCTGCACCTGCCACAATCCCGTAATGCCCGGCGTCACGTCCAGCCGACGCAGGTGGTTCAGTTTGTACTCCTGCACCTCGCTGGCAATGGGCGGCCGCGGACCCACCACGCTCATGTCGCCCGTCAGCACATTCAAAAACTGCGGCAGCTCATCCAGAGAATACTTCCGCAGCCACCGGCCCACGCGTGTAATCCGCGGATCGTTCGTCACTTTGAACAGCACGCCGTCCCGCTCGTTCCTGTCCATCAGCTCCGTACGGCGCTTCTCCGCGTCGCTCGCCATGGTGCGGTACTTGATGCACCGGAAAACCCGCGCCTTCTTCCCGATCCGGTCAGAGAGATAGAACACCGGCCCCGGCGAATCCAGCTTGATGGCAATCGCAATGGCCGCCAGCACCGGCGAAAGCAGCAGCAAAACCAGCGCGGAAAACGTCACGTCCACAATCCGCTTCAGCACCAGAGCCATCTCCGGAACCTGCCCCCGGTGCAGCGGAACCGTCGGAAACTGCCCAATGTACTCAATTGCGTTGTTCCACACCAATCCGCCGTAAAGATCCGGCACCAGCCGAAGGTCGATGCCCTGTATGCGCGCCTTCTCCAGCGCGCCCTGCACCACCTCCCGCTCGCACGGCGAGGTAAAAAAGATCTCGTCCACAAACTGTTTTCGCGCGCACTGGAATAGCGATTCCAGCGAGCCCACCATATCGCCCGTCAACGGGTCGCCGTCCGTCCCGGGCATCTCGATAAAGCCCTTGAAGGTGTATCCCAGGTGCCGGATCCGCTCCAGGTGATGCCTGAGCGCATGCGCCTCAGGCCCTGTGCCCACAATCAGCACGTTCCGCGTATCCACCCCGCGTTCAAACCGCCGGTAAAGCAGGATGCGATACACAAACCGCCGCACTCCCAGCCCCAACGCCACCAGCCCCACCGTCACAATCACCGTCGTGCGCGGAATTTCGCGCGAGTTGGTCACCCACACTGCGCCCGTCAGCAACAGTCCGGACGTAAAACAGGCCTGGAAGCTCAGCCGCTGCTCATGAAGAAAACTCGTCAGCCGCTCGGGGGTATAAAGGTGCATCTTACGGCTTGTCCGCACCAGCACCAGGCCAAAACCCAGCAGCATCCCCAGCAGCACTGCGCCTCCCTTGCCGTGGAACATGGCGCCGTCCATCAGCGCGTGCAGGCCGTCCATGAATCCAAGATGTGCCTTGTACCCGACCGCAGTCACCGCGGCGATGCCGATCGTCACCACGTCCAGCAGAATCCACACTTTCGAAGTGCGCTGGGAGCTCCGGGGCCCGCTGCCTTCCGCGTCGCCTCCCCACTCCCTCTGGGACGTCACCGTCTCAGACACTCTCTGCCAAAAATCCAATGTGGCCATATAAATCCCGGTCGTCTCAATCGTTCTGGATGCACCAAGGAAAACAGCAGTATGGATCGTGCCTTCTTCTTTGGGACCCGACAGGTGCGCGGGACTGTCGCTTTTGACGCGAATCAGGTTGCACCTTTAGACGCAACCTTCCGCTCTTGGGTTGCACCCCGCGTTCCCCCGGGGTGCCCTGCCGTTTCATTTCAGTTCCTTGCCTGGGCCCGTTTCATCTCCGGAATTGCTCCGGCTCTCCTAACCGGATCGCCACACGCCCGGTTACCAGAAGTTAAGGACAACTCGCCCAATGCGGCCCCGCGTCGACCCGCGGAACACCGAACTACCTCGCCGCTTCCTTGCCGTGCTTCTTCAAGGATTCGGCACAGCGCAATTGTGAGCTAAATGTCCGAAATTAAAACAATTATTAAGAACAGGCCCTCTCACTCCGCTTCATGTCGCGCCGCAGCCGACTCCAGGCCAGAATCCCTTTCGGAGCTCCATTTCCTGCAGCATCGCCGAATTCTCGCACCACTTGCAAGCAAAATGAGGCGCGGACCCTCGTTACGAAATGAGAACATTCTTATGTCGATGGCAACTTATACGCGTCCAGAACCAGAAACTCTTGAATATGCGGGTCCTGTGACGCTAGGAACTCCTTGAGCGGCCCGAAGAACGTCCCCTGGCCTTCGTGCAGAAACAGCACCTTATCCGCAAGCCGTTCGGCAAACCGCATATCGTGGGTCACCACGATGCTCGTAAACCCAAGCTGCCGCTTCAGCCGCTGGATTAGGTCGCCCAGCCGCCGCGCGATCAGCGGGTCCACCATTGTGGTCGGCTCATCGTAGAGCACCACCTCCGGCTGCGAGGCCAGCGCGCGTGCAATCGCCACCGCCCGTCGCCTCCCCGTTGAAAGGCTCGCCGGCAGCTGCTCTGCCACATCCTCGGCGCCCACCATGCCGATAAGCCGGTCCACAATCTGCTGCAGCTGGTCCTCTGCCAGCCCGCCGCGCTCCCGCAGCGGAAACGCCACATTCTCCCGCACCGTCAGCGAGTCAAACAGCGCGCCGTTCTGGAAGACCATCGTCACGTGCTTGCGGATCTCCTGCATTCGCTCCTCGTCCAGCGAATTGATCTCCTCGCCGCTCACCCGGATCGAGCCCACCTGCGGCCGCAGGAATCCCATCAGAATGCGCAGCGCGACTGACTTGCCCACGCCGCTCCGCCCCAGGATGCACAGCGTCTCCCCGCGTTGCACCGTAAAGCTCACGTCGTCCAGAATCCGCCGCTCGCTGAACCACATCGACACGTGGCGGAACGAAATAATCGGCACGGCCCCGTTCGCGCCCTCGCTGCCGTTCCGCTCCTCGGCCGCAACCGGCTGCCCCGTTTCCAGCGCCGTCAGCATCTCCGGCAGCTCCGCATTGTTGCCCGCATCGCCCATGATTGAATCTTGACCTATGTGCCCTGCCCTCAGCTTACGCGAACCGCCCGCACAAGCAACGCCTCGGCCCGCCGCACTTCCTCCGGAGTATTCACGTTCATCAGCCAGCGTGCCGCCGCCACACCCAGCGCGTGCCCGGCCTGCCCGCACTGCGCCAGCTCCTCCACGGCAATCCGGAAAAACGGCCGCTTCATTTTCTCCGCCACCTGCCGGAAGGCCGCAAAGCACCCTCCCTCGCCGTCTTCGAGCGCCCGCCGCAGCTCCGGCAGCGTCTCCCGCCGCACCACCGCCGGAAAGGTCTGCGCATAGCCGCACACGCGCGGCACAGTCACCGCCGCGCCCGTCACCCGCGCATAATGCAGCAAGCATCCAATCAACGAAGCCGGTGCCAGCGGCATATCCACCGGCAAAAACACCGCCAGCTCCGCCTCCGCAGCCTCCAGCGCCGCGCACACTCCGGCCAGCGGCCCCCCGCCCTCGTCCTTCACCACCGGCGCAAACGCATCCAGCGCCGTCCGGGCCCCGGCAATTCGCGCTTCCAGTCCCGCTTCGCGCAGAATCCCCAGCGCATGCTCCACCAGCGGCCGTCCCGCCACTTCCACAAGCGCCTTGTCCCGCCCCATGCGGCTGGACGCGCCGCCGGCCAGCACAAATCCTTCTGCCGTTTCGCCCTTTACGCAATCGGGCACGCGCGCCGGCGTTCGCCTCAACGCGCCGCCTCCTCCATAAACCGAATCAGTGACTCGATGCCCAGCTCGAAGTTCCTCACGCAGAACTTCTCGTTCGGCGCGTGAATATTGTCGTCCGGCAGCCCGAAGCCCATCATCACGCTCGGAAGCCCCAGGTGCCGGTCGAAATCCCCCACAATCGGAATCGAACCGCCCGACCGGATGAAGACCGTCTCCTTGCCCCACACCTCGCCCAGCGCCCGCGTCGCCGCCTGGATATACGGATTGTTCACTGGAATCACGCAAGGGTCCCCCGAGTGGATCAGTCGCGTTTCCACTTCCACACCCGCCGGCGCAATCTGCTCCACGTACCTCTTGTACTGCGCAAAGGCCTTCGCAGGTGTCATTCCCGGAACCAGCCGCATGGACACCTTCGCGAATGCCTTCGCGGGAATCACCGTCTTCGCGCCTGCGCCCGTGAACCCGCCCGGCATCCCATGCACATCCAGGGTGGGCCGCGCCCAGGTCCGCTCCAGCACACTGAATCCCGCCTCGCCCACCAGCGTCTTAGAACCCACCTCGGCTTTGCGGTATTCCTCTTCGTCGAACGGCAGCCGCTTCCACGCCGCCAGTTCCTCGGCGCTCGGTGGAATCACATCGTCATAAAAACCCGGAATCAGAATCTTCCCGTTCTCGTCCTTCAGCTTTGCCAGCATCTGCGCCAGCGCCACAAACGGATTCGGCGCAGCGCCGCCGTACATGCCCGAGTGCAGATCGGTCTTCGCCCCGCGCACCTCAAGCTCCGTATAAATCATGCCGCGCAGCCCCACGCACAAGGTCGGCAGTCCTGGCGCAAACAATTCCGTGTCGCTCACCAGCGCAAAATCCGCCTTCAAATCCTTGGGCTTGCTCGCCACATACTCCGCAATCCCTTCGCCGCCCACCTCTTCTTCGCCTTCCATCAGCACACGCACATTGATTGGCAGCCTGCCCGTCGCCGCCAGCAGGCTCTCCAGCGCCTTCATCTGCGCCCACACCTGGCCCTTGTCGTCCACCGCCCCGCGCGCATACAGGTTCCCGTTCCGCACTGTCGGCTCAAACGGCGGAGAAATCCAATCATCCAGCGGGTCCGGCGGCTGCACGTCGTAGTGCCCATAGATCAGCGCCGTCGGCTTCCCTTCCGCATGCAGCCAGTCGCCATAGACCAGCGGATGCCCTTCGGTCTCAATCAGCCGCACGTGCTCCATGCCGATCCGTTTCAACTCCGCCGCCAGAGTCTCCGCCGCCTTGCGGCAATCGCCCTTGTGCTCCGGCAGCGTCGAAACAGACGGAATCCGCAGCAACTCCTTCAGCTCCTCCAAAAACCGCGCCTTCTCTTTGCGCGCAAACTCAATCGCACTCGTCGTCATCTTTCTGCTCCTCAAAACTCAAACTTCCGTGCAGCCAAAAATTCCACGGTCGAGTATAGGCCGTGCGGCCCGTCAGTACCGCGCCACCGCAGGGTCCACCTCGCGCGACCACGCATCGATCCCGCCGCGCAGCGACTGCACCTGCTCAAAGCCCTGATTCCGCAGCCATACCGTCACGTTCATGGATCGCACGCCCGCGTGGCACATCACAATCAGCCGCTCATCCGGGTCCAACTCCTGGTGCGCACGCGCCGGCACCTCGCCCATCGGCATCAGAACGCCGCCCTCCACCTGCGCCGTCGCAAACTCCCACGGCTCGCGCACGTCAATCAGCCGCGCCTTCTTTTCCTTCAGCAGCGCCGCAGCCTCCGCCGCCGTAATCTCGAACTCCATCATCCTTCCAGTGTAGCCTTCACCTTCGCCGCGTCCCTCCGCATGCCCGCGCTATAATTCCCCGCGGAACAGGGGACCCATTTTTCATGCGAATCAATCGTTTTGCTCTCGCCGTCTCGGCTTGCATCGTCGCCGCCTCTACGCTCATTTTTGCCGCAACGCCCCAGATCTCGAATCCTGACGCATCGCCTGAGGCCCGCGCCCTTCTCGCCTACATCAGCTCCACCTCCGGCAAAGCCATCGTCAGCGGCCAGCACAATTTCCCCAACGACGGCTCCCGCTGGACCGACCGCGCCTACGACCTCACCGCCAAATACCCCGGCCTCTTCGGCGAGGACTTCGGCTTCTCCGCCGGCGACGACAAGGACTCCGCCCTCTCGCGTCCCGCCATGATCGAAGAGGTCAAGCGCCAGTACCAGCACGGCGCCATCATCGCCCTCACCTGGCACGCCGTCCGCCCCACCGACGATGAGCCCGTCACCTTCCATGACAGCGTGCAGGGTAAGCTCACCGACTATGAATGGCACGAGCTGCTCACCCCCGGCACGCCGCTTTACAAGCGCTGGTGCGCCCAGGTCGACGTCATCGCCGGCTACCTGCGCCAGCTCCGCGACGCCCATGTCCCCGTTCTCTACCGGGCCTATCACGAGATGAACGGCAACTGGTTCTGGTGGGGCGGCCGCCCTGGCCAGGACGGCTCCGCAGCCCTCTACCGCCAGATCTACGACCGCTTCGTCCACGTCGATCACCTCGACAACCTCGTCTGGGTGTGGAACGTCAACGCGCCTGGCGGAAACGCCGGCCCCATCGCCGACTACTACCCCGGCCCGCAATACGTTGACGTCGTCACCATGGACATCTACGGCGAGTTCAAGCCCGAGTACTACCAGAGCATGCTCGCCCTCGCCGCCGGCAAGCCCATCGCGCTCGCTGAAGTCGGCGCACTGCCCACCCCGCAGGTCCTCGCCGCGCAACCCCGCTGGACTTACTTCATGGACTGGACCAACCTCCTCGAGTTCTCCAACTCGCTCCAGCAAATCAACGCCGTCTATGACGATCCCCGCGTCCTCAACCGCGACGATCCACGTCTTGCCGGGCCCATGGCCGCCATCCGCAAGGCCACCGCCCAGCGCGACGGCGCCGAGCCCACAGCCGCCCCGGTTACGGACAACCCCATCCCCGCGGCATCGGCCCTTCTCAACCGCCTCATGGCCGCGCCCGACCGCGGCGTCCTCAGCGGATTTGCGCAGCAGCCCGCCCCCGCGCCCGATGCCGCCGAAACCCTCCGGCAGGCCACCGGCAGAAGCCCCGCAATCTGGGCCGCCTATCTGCCCGCCGCCACTGCCGATGCATCCGCAACCGCGCAAGCCCGAGCCAGCCTCGTCCAGCAGGCACGCGCAGCCCACGCGCGTCACCAGGAAATCAGCCTCGTCTGGCAGCCGGCTCGGCCCACGGACTTCGCGCCAGCCACCGCCCACGGCCAGCTCACTGACTTTGAGTGGAACGAACTGCTCACCCCCGGCACCGGCCTCAACCAGCGCTGGAATGCCCAGGTTGACCGCGCCGCCGAAACCCTCCGCGCGCTGCAAAAGGAGGACATCGCCGTCCTCTTCAATCCCCTGCCAGACTCCAACGGCCCCGACTCCAATGGAAAGGACTTCTGGTGGGCCGGCCGAAAGGGCATCACCGGCTCCTCCGAGCTCTACCGTCAACTCTTCGATCGCCTCGTCCATCACGACGGCCTGCGCAATCTCCTCTGGGTCTGGCAGTCCGGCCCGCCCTCGTTCGCGCCCGGCGGCGGCACCATGGCCGATTTCTTCCCCGGCCTCCTCTACGTCGACGCGCTCCAGATGCACGTCCGCGCGCTCAACTCCCGTTTCCCCATCGGCCGTTTCTTCGCGCAGTTCGCAGTCGGCAAGCCCATCGGCGTTCAAATCGACCAGGTTCTCCCCGCGCCGGATGTCTTCTCCGCAGGCTCAGGATGGTCTTGGTTTGTGAACTCCCCGGATCCCAGCGCGCCCATCCTTTCCGGCGCATGGAAGGCACTCTACGCCGGCCCGCGCATCGTCTCCGTAGCTGCTGCACCTTAACCCTCCACCAGATCACGGGCCGATTTCCCTCATTCCACGCTGCATCCGCCTCTCCTGCGTGGTAGAAAGGTCTTGAGCGGTGCCTTCCCCCGGGCGTCCCGTCCTCCCCTGCGGCGGATTCCGTGGGAACCTGCCCGCCCGGATTGCAGCAACGGATGGCCGCTATGCCGAACGACATCAAGGTCCTCATTGTCGAAGACGAACCCCACGCGCTCATGGGCCTCGCCGAGCTTGTCTCCGGCTGGGGTTATCGCACTGAGACCGCGCGCGACGGCATCGAGGGCTGGGAAAAAGCCTTGGCATGGGACCCCGCCATCATCGTCACCGACCTCAAAATGCCCCGCCTCGACGGCATCGGCCTCCTCGCCAAGCTTGCGCAAGAGGGCTCCGGCATCAACGCCAACGTCGCCGTCATCCTCCTCACCGCCCAGGGCTCCATCCAGACCGCCGTCGACGCCATGAAGCTTGGCGCGTACGACTTCCTCCAGAAGCCCGTCGATGCCCCGCGTCTGCGCTCCATCCTGGCCAACGCCATCCGCCAGCGCGAAACCACCATCGAGCTTGAAGTCGCCCGCCGGCGACTGCGCGAAACCGGCGTCCTCGGCTCCATGGTCGGCAGCAGCCGCGTCATGCGCGACATTTTTTCACTCATTGAGCAGATCGCGCCCTCCAACGTCTCCGTCCTCATCACCGGCGAAAGCGGCACCGGCAAGGAGCTCGTCGCCCGCACTCTCCACGAGCTCAGCCCGCGCAAGGCTCGCCCCTTCGTCGCCGTCAACTGCGCCGCCATTCCTGAAACCCTCATCGAAAGTGAAATCTTCGGCCATGAGAAGGGCTCCTTCACCGGCGCCGTGGAGCGCCGCGCCGGCTGCTTCGAGCTCGCCAATGGCGGAACCCTCCTCCTCGATGAAATCGGCGAAATGCCCATCGGCACGCAGGCCAAGCTTCTCCGCGTCCTTGAGGAACGCAAGCTTCGTCGCCTGGGCGCCCGCACTGAGCAGGAGGTGGACGTTCGCGTCCTCGCCGCCACCAACCGCAACCCTGAAGAAGCCGTGGGGCGCGCCGAGCTCCGCAGCGACCTCTACTATCGCCTCAATGTCTTCCACATCCACATGCCGCCCCTCCGCGAACATCTCGAGGATCTGCCCGCCATGGCCGAAGCCATGGTCCGCGAGATGAACCAGAAGCACGGCCGCCATGTCACCGGCGTCGGACCCACTTTCCTTGAGCGTGCCATGGACTTTAACTGGCCCGGCAACGGCCGCGAGCTCCGCAACACCGTCGAGCGCGCCGTCATCCTCTGCCCGGACGGCGCGCCTCTTGACGCCGCCCATCTGCACCGCACCTTCGGCGCCGGTCGCCACGCCGTCGCCGCGCCCGCAGACGCCAATCTCGTTCCCGTCCGCGTCGGCAACACCGTCGGCGAGGCTGAGCGCCTCCTCATCCTGCGCACGCTCGAGTCCACCGGCCAGAACAAGACCCGCGCCGCGGAGATTCTCGGCGTCAGCCTCAAGACCCTCCACAACAAGCTCAAAGAGTACAGTCATACGCAGCAGCAAGAGCATCGCGCCTGACCATGCGGCTCAAAACCAAACTCGTCCTGGCCATCACCAGCCTGGTCTTTCTTATCTCCGGGCTGGTTTCGCTCGTCTATGTCAGCCAGCTCCTCAACGCCGCCGTCAAGCAGTCCTACGACGCCAATTACGCCGTCGCCAACCAGGCCCGCCTCGTCCTCCAACAGGCTCTCGAGTCCGGCCTCGGCAACCAGACCGTCAATCCCAATGATCCCCAGCAGCTCCGCGACCTTGTCGCCGCCACGCTGCGCAGCAGCGCCTCCCTCCACTCCCTGCTCGAATCGGTCAACCGCTACTCGCTCACCGTCTACGACATCAACATCGCCGACCGCAACAGCCTCACCCTGCTCAGCACCAACCCCACCACGCAGGACAAGCCCATCCCCGTCCGCCCCGACTATACGCAGCTGCTCAATGCCAATCCCCTCCAGCTCATGCGCGAGGTCTTCGGCCCGCCCCGCGTCTATGACGTCGTCGTGCCCCTTGAGCGAAACGGTCAGCCCTTCATCACCGTGCACGTCGGCGCGCGCACCACCTTGCTCCGAGCCATTTATGCGCCATGGCTCCGCGAAGCCCTCACCCTCATGGGCTTCGCCCTCGTTACCTCGCTCGTCGTCGCCTTCTTCCTCGGAAACATCGCCCTCCGCCCCCTTGAGGAAATCAGCATGCAGCTCGCCGTGTGGACCCCCGGCGAAGTGGAAGTCTCCGGGCCGCGGACGTCTCCCATCCAGGACACACCCCAGCGCGTCTCCACACAGATCGAGCGCATCGGCCAGCGCATGCGCAGCGTCGAGGAAGTCTTCTCCGCCCTCAAGGAAAACCTCGACCAGGTCCTCTCCAATCTTCAGGACGGCCTGCTGCTCTTCACCGGCGATGGCCGCGCAGTCCTTGTCTCTGAGGCCGCGCGCCGCTTCCTCGGCGTTGACCGCGACCGCATCCTCGGCCTCCACGCCCGCGACATCTTTGACCGCTCCACCGTCCTCGGCCGCACCCTCCGCGAAGCCTGGGACGCCGGCGTCCTCCTCCTGCAGGAAGAGGTCCACACCGAGTCCGGTCGCCGCATTCAGGCCTCGCTCGACTTCATCCATGACGACCGCTCCGCGCAGGGCCTCGGTGCACTCGTCACCCTCCACGACCTCGAGTCCGTCGAGAAGATCGAGTCCGAAATCGAGCTCTCCCGACGCCTCGCCGCCATCGGCCGCCTCACCGCAGGCGTCGGCCATGAGGTCAAGAACCCCATCAACGCCATCGTCGTCCACCTTGAGCTGCTCCGCAACAAGCTCGGTGACAAAAACCACCCCGCCGCACGCCATCTCGAGATCATCGACGCTGAAATCCATCGCCTCGACCGTGTCGTTCAGACCCTTGTCGACTTCTCCCGTCCCGTCGACCTCCAGCTTCGCGAGCAGGATCTCCGCGACGTCCTCGGCGACGTCCTCGCCCTCGCCGCCGAGGAGCTGCCCATGCACAGCGTCACCCTGGAAAGCTCCCTCCCTGACGCGCCTCTGGTCGCCAACGTCGACGCCGACCTGCTCAAGCAGGCCTTTCTCAACGTCATTCAGAACGGCGCGCAGGCCATGCCCCAAGGTGGAGCTCTCCGCGTCCTGCTCGAAGACGACAAACCCTTCGCCGTCCTTCGCGTCATAGACGAGGGCGTCGGAATTCCCGACGACATCAAGGAGAAGATCTTCGACCTCTACTTCACCACCAGGGCTGAAGGCAGCGGCATTGGCCTCGCCATGACGTACCGCATCCTGCAGCTCCATCACGGCAGCGTGGACGTACAATCAGAACCGGGGCGCGGCACGGAGTTTCGCTTGCGGATTCCACTCTCTGCTGCCGACTGGGGACGCCGCCATCCACAGCAGTCGGCTTACTCTGTTTCGCAGCCGCTCAACCGCCCGGCGGCCCTCGACCACACGGCGGACGTGAACCCTTTGTCCATCACACCCCGGACCAGCAACCCGCGGACCATCGACCCGCGAAAAGGATCGGCAGAATGAGGAAGTCTCTCCAGTGCGCTGCGTGGGTATTGCCCCTCATGCTCACTGCATGCTTCCATCGCCATCACAAGCCCACGCCCAATCAGGCCCTGGCGCCGCTGGAGACCACACAGGTCGACAACTCGCCCTCGCCCGCCCCGCCCCCGCTCGTGCCCGCGCCGCAACCCGCCGCAACCGCCGCCGCCACCACACAGCCCGCCGCGCCGGCCACCGCCCCCAAGCCGCAGGAAAAACCTCCGCGCAGAATCTTCCACCACAAGAAGCCTGAAACCAAACCCGTCGAAGAGGCCGCCAATCCCACGCCCGAGGTCAGCGCCATCGGCCAGCTCTCGCCCGGAGACCCCTCCGATCTCCGTGTGCAGATCGAATCCTCGCTCAACTCCATCGATCAGGCTCTCAAGAAGCTCAACCGCCAGGTCAGCGACCAGGACAAGAAGACCCTCGCCCAGATTCGCGAGTTCCTCAAGCAGGCCCGCGCCGCACTCGCCTCCGGCGACGTCGACGGCGCGCACACCCTCGCCCTCAAGGCCAAGGTCCTCCTCGACGAAATCACTCGCTGATTTGCGGACCTTGCTTCGCGGACTTACTGCTCGCCCCAGCTCAGCTTGTTGCGCAGCGCCTCAAAGAATCCGCTTTCACTCAGCCGCACCAGCTTCACCGTATACTCGCTGCGCCGGCAGCGCACCTCGTCGCCCGGCTCCAGCGCGAACACCTGCTGCCCATCCACCGTCAGCAGTCCCTGCGCGGGCGTGGCGTGCACCCTCACTGTCAGCAGCGCATCGCCGCGCACCACAATCGGCCGCAGCGTCAGCAGGTGGGGGCAAATCGGAGTCACCACCATCGCATCCACATCCGGCGTCAGAATCGGCCCATTCGCCGCCAATGTATACGCTGTAGACCCCGTCGGCGTCGACACAATCACTCCATCCGCCCGGAACTGCGCCACCGGCTTGCCTTCCAGCCCCACCGCGAACTCGCCCATCCGCGCCATATCGCTCTTTGACACCACGACGTCGTTCAGCGCCTCAAAGGCCGCCACCTCCGAGCCCTCGCGGCACACCGCCGCATGCAGCATCGTTCGCTCTTCCAGCGAGTGGCACTTCTTGCACCAGCCTTCCAGCGTCGGATAGAGCTCCGAAAGCCGAATCTCCGTCAGGAATCCCAGATACCCCAGGTTCACGCCCAGAATCGGCGTCCCCGCAGCGGCAAAAATCCGAGCCACCGAAAGCAGTGTCCCGTCGCCGCCCAGCACAATCACCAGTACCGGCTCGTGCCGCGGCATCTCCTCCCGTTCCACCACCGGCGCGTCCCGGCAATACTCCCCGCCGTCGCGGTCCAGCAGCGGCTCGTAGCCGCGCTCCCTCAGCCACGCGATCAGCTCAGGCAGCAGATGCGCCAGCTCGTCCTTCTGCGACTTGCAAACAATTGCAATTCGAAACATGCGGTCCCACAGCAAAACCAGGGTTGGTCTATTCCGAAGCCACCGCGCTCAAGTCGACGCGACCAGCAGGGAGCGGCGACCCGGCACAATGCCCCCTGGGACACATATCGCCTGGTTTTGCTTTAGTGTACCGGATACAACTCCGCCCGACGCCCCGCGGAGAGTCACTTACGTCGAGGCCTAACGGAGCCCTGCCACAACTTGGATCGGCGACCGCTTCGGCTACCTGACTCGATACACATCGCGCCAGCCACCGTGAGACGGCAGAACCGCGCCGATCAGAAGCCCCACACCCGCGAAGGCCGGCGTGCCAATTGCCACTCCCTCGTTGCGGAAGAACCCGTTGCTCTGACTGTCTAATCCCGCTCCAATGGCCGCGCCGGCTCCGGCGCCAACCCCGGCGCCAATCAGAGCGTTCCGGACCCGGTGCCCACCGTGCCGGATCTGCACCCGGCGCACATCCTGCTTTGCCGCCGTGAAATTGTTCTCAAGCTGAATCGCATCGTCGGTGACGGATCGGACCGCGCCCTGATGCGACCTCCCGTCCGCCGTCACCACCTTGATTTTCTGACCTTGCGGCAGTTGCTTCACAACTCCCCAGTCATCGCTTTGAGCCGGAGCAACATGGATGATAGGGATACACAGAACCAGGGGGAGAATCCAGTGACGAAGCCTCATCTTTCTCCTTCGCGCATCTCAATCCTTCGATTTCCAATTGTTCAGTTCGATTGATGCGCACTTATACCATCGCCGGCTGCTCCACACAAGGTCGTTTCGCGTGCAGCAGAAATTCGCGATTCCCCTCCGCGCCCTTGATCGGCGAATCCATCACTCCCGCCACTTCCCAGCCCACCTCGCGCACCTTCGCCGCCACCCGCTCCACCGCCGCCTGCTGCGCCGCCTCGTCCCGCACAATCCCGCCGTTGCCCACGCGCTCCCTGCCCGCCTCGAACTGCGGCTTCACCAGAATCACCGCCTCATCCAACCGTGGCGCAGCTTCCAGCACCGGCCCAAGCACCAGCGTCGCCGAAATAAATGACACATCCATCACCAGCAGCGTCGCCTCCGGCCCATCGGCTTCTTCCAGCTCGCCCGCCTCCAGCAGCCGCGCATTGGTCCGCTCCCGCAGCCGCACCCGCGCATCCTGCCGCAGCTTCATCGCAATCTGCCCAAAGCCCGTGTCCACCGCCGTCACGCTCGCCGCCCCGCGCTGCAGCAGGCAGTCGGTAAATCCCCCCGTCGACGTGCCCACATCCACGCATGCGCGGCCCTCCACCGCAATCCCCCACTGCTCCAGCGCGGCCTCCAACTTCAGCCCGCCCCGGCTCACATACTTCAAATCCCCGCCCAGCAGTCGCACCGCCGCATCCCCGGCCACCGCCGCGCCCGGCTTGTCCACCTTCTGCTCATTCACCAGCACGCGTCCGGCCAGGATCAGCGCCCGCGCGCGCTCCCGGCTTGCCGCCAGGCCGCGTTCGGCCAGCAGCACATCCAGCCGCCTCTTTCGCTTCCCTGTTTCCCGCTCCATGCGCGCCCCGCCTGCCCGCCGCCCGCCCGTTATTGCCCCAAAATGCGCCAAGGGCCATTCCCTCTGCTGGAATGGCCCTTCGCCTTTCTCTCTTCGCCGCGCGCCCCCTTAGGGCTGCGTCTCGCAATCGGCCAGCGTGTAATTCGCGCCGTAGGTTGACACCATCAGCGCCGGCGGCAGGTCGCACGGCTGCCCCGCTCCCGGTCTTCGGCTCACTACAATCCCGTTGCCCTGCACGGCCGACTGGTTGTTCGTGCGCACATCCACAATGTCGCCCTGCACCAGCACAGTCGTATCCACCACGTCCTGGTCCGTCCGGATAATCGTCAAATACGGGCTGTCCGGTGATGCCACATACACCTTCCCGTACAGCGAATTCGACGTCGAGGCCACTGTCCGCGGATGCCCCACCACCGCCAGCGTCTTCTCCACCGTGTGGCTGCTCAGGTTCACAATTGTCACCGTGCCGTCCGCCTGGTTCGCCGAATATGCACGGCTCCCGTCGTTCAGCACCGTCACGCTCGCCGGGTTGTTCCCCACCGGAATCGTGAAGGTCGTCCCAAAAGTCGGACCGTCGTTGCCGTACTCGTCCAGGCCCACGTCGATCACGCTGATCGTTCCGCTGTCATAATCGGCCACCACCAGTTGCTGCGTCGCCTGCACGTATTCGGCATACACCGGTCCCGCCGTCGCCGCCATCCCTGAGGTTCCATTCGGCGGCGTCACGCCCGTCGCCGTCACCGCCGTCGTCGAAAGCGGCAGCGTCGGATGGCACGTCACCAACTGCCCCACCTGATTCAGGAACGGCGCGCACTGGTCCAGCTCGTTCAGCTCCGTATTGATCACCGAAATTGTGTCGCTGCCACGGTTCAGCACGAACAGCCGCTGCGCGTCCGGGCTCTGCACCGCATACACCGGGCACTTGCCCAGCGGAATCCGCGCAGACACCGTATAGCTCGTCGTCTCCAGCGCATCCGCCTCGCCCGTCTGCGTCGCCCCCGCCGGATCCGTGTTGCAGGTCATGTCGCTATACGCCATCGCGCTGCCCAACGGCGTGCTCGAATTGTTCAGGCTGATCGCGTAATCCCGCTGCCCCAGCCCCACCGTTCCAGCCACCGTCACCGGCGTCGGCGCCACAGGAATCGCCAGCTTGAAGGTCTGCGGGCTGCCCGTCAGCACGTCGATCGCGTTCCCGTCCTGGTCCGGCGTCCACAATCCCACCGTCGGCGCAAACAGGTTCGTCGGCTGCGCCGTCGTCGGCAGCGTCGAATACCGCACATGCGTCGGGTCCGTGCGCAGGCTCGTCGACGCGTCAAAGCCCGTCAGCGTCCCGTCGCTGTTGATCGTGTACCCGCTCCCCCCCGTCTCATCCACCCCGAACGCCAGCGGCCCCGGCCCGATGTTGGCCTGCGCCATCACCGTGTCGCCCGCATAATCAATCACCGTGGCCACGCCTGGAGAGGTCGGCGAAGGCGAGGAAACCACCACCGCCAGCGCCCCCGGCTGCGCCGCCGGTCCGCTCGGGTTTAGCGGAGTCACCACAGGCCGGTACGTGCTCCCGCATCCGGCAATCATGGCGGCAGCCGCAAAGGCCGCCCCCGCCTCTGCCAGCCGCACCAGCGCCTGACCTGAAATCCTGGAAAAAAGACTCATTCAATACGTTCCTGCTTAATCGTGATTGTAAATCAGCGAACCGGGCCCTCCGGGGTGACCCCAAGGGTGACCCTTTGCGCCGGAGATGCGCGCGCATCCCACCGGCCCGCCCTCCATCCGAAGCGTCTCTCTCGATTCCGCGCCCCGTTCCGTTGTTAGACGCGCCAGCAGCCCACTCGCCAACCGCGTTCCAGCCTCAGCGTCCAATCACCTTCACAATCGCCGCATCCGGCGCGCTCCACGCCGCGGCTCCCGTGTGCGACAGCTTCCTCGCCGCTTCGTCCCAGTGCAAGTGCGTAATCCGCCCTGCGCCCTTTTCGTACGCATAGGTCGTCCCATCGTCGGAAAACAGCGTGAACTTCGCGTCCGCCCCCGCATACACCCGCACCTCGGCGATCGCCTGCTTCTGGTGCGTGTCCTCCACCGCCGCGCCCTGCGGCACAATCGATCCCGCCCGCACAAACAACGGAATCGTCTCGATCGGCGCTTCGACCGTAATCGTCTGCCCGCCCGTGAACCGTTCGTTGGTCCAGTAGTTGTACCAGTCCGCGCCCTTCGGCAAATACACCTTCCGGCTCGTCGCGCCCTGCTCCACCACCGGTGCCACCAGAAACGCCGGCCCGAACATGTACTCATCCGTCAGCGCGGCCACTTTCGGGTCATTCGGAAAATCCAGCGGCAGCGCCCGCAGGAACGGCGCGCCTGTCTTCCACGTGTCATACCCCAGCGAATAGATGTATGGCATCAGTGTGTACCTGAGCCGCAGATACTTCTCCAGAATCGGCTCGGCCTGCTTGCCGTAAGACCACACCTCGTTCGACCGCCGGCTCCCGTGAGTCCTGAAGATCGGCAGGAACGTCGCGTACTCGAACCACCGCGTGTAAAGCTCCGGATAATCGTCATATCCGCCCACATTGGCCCGCGCGTCGCTCGGGTCCAGCAGCGGCGGGTGCGCCGGATGATGCACCGCCGGCAAATATTGCCACCCTCCCGTGTCGTTTGACCAGTAGGTCACCCCCGACGCCGCAAAATCCAGCCCCGTCGGAATCTGCCGCCGCAGCGTGTCCCATGTCGGATAAATATCCGACGACCACACAATCACTCCGTTCCGCTGGATCCCTGTAAACGCGTCCCGCGACAGAATCAGCGCCCGCCTCCCCGGCTCGTCCTTGCGAAATCCGTCATACAGCGCCGCCGTGTGCAGCAGCGGATACACGTTGAAAAACTCCGTCCCCGGCCCGATGTGAAAGTACGCCCCGCTTGGCGGCAGGTCCGGCTCCGTCTCGTCCGCCCACAGTGAGTCGAACCCCTTGCTCAAAATGTTGTCCTTGATCGTCTTCCAGTACCACGCGGCTGCCGCCGGATTGGTCGTGTCAATGTCCGACCCCGCCCGGTCATACGGCAGCCCGTTGATCGGCGTCCCATCCTTGGTGTGAATGAACCAGCCATTCTTCTTCAGCAGGTCATAGTACCGGTCCTCAGGCACGAACCGCGGCCACACGCTGATCATGGTTTCATAGCCCATCTTGTGCAGTTCCTTGTTCATCGCCGCCGGGTCCGGCCACAGCTTCGGGTTAAAGTCCATCTGCCCCATCTTCGTGTAATAAAACCAGTCCACCACCAGCACATCCGCCGGCAGATGCCGCTTCCTGTATCCCTCCGCCACGCCCATCAGCTCCGCCTGGCTGCGGTACCGCTGCTTGCACTGGATATACCCATACGCCGCCTTCGGCAGCAGAGGCGTCGGACCCGTCAGCAGCCTGTAGCCCTCAAAAATCTCATCCGCAGTCCGCCCCGCAATCACGAAAAACGAAACCCGGTCGCCCACCTGGCTTTCCCACTTCGTCTGCTCGTTGAACCCGCCCGCAAACGTCGTCTTCGATGGGTTGTCCCACAGCACTCCGTACCCCTTGTTCGTCACCAGCAGCGGCACGCACGTCGTCGGACCCGCCGGAGCCGTGTAATTGTTCCAGCAATCCACCGGGTGCCCGCGATGATCCAGAAATCCCTCCTGGTTCTCGCCCAGCCCGTAGTAGTGCTCATCGTCCGGCGAGGCGAACGTCGCCCCCACCGTGTAAAACGGGTCGTCGCCCGGCCGCCGGTCCCACTTCAGACCCTCCGTGCCGTCCTTCCAGTTCGGCACCGTCTGGCTCCAGCCCGTCATCTCCAGCAGCTTCTTGCCCTCCGCCGTGCGAAACACAAGATGCGCCCCCGGCGTGGACCCATTGAAGTACTTCGCAATATCCTTCTGCGTCGCCAGCTCCGGCCCGCCCGCGTGCGGCCGCTCCACCGTCACCACCATCCCCGACGACCGGTACAGATCCTCGTCCGCTGTCTCGCTCGCTGCCCAGCCCGCCGCATCCGGCTTCGCAATCACACCGTAGCCCGGCTTCGCCAGCGCCGCAGCCTTCTGCAAGCTCAGCGTCACACGCACAATATTCGGCGCATAGGGCTCCAGCACAATCGTCTCGCCCTTGCGGTCCAGCTCCAGGTGCTGCGCCCCGCCCTGTGCAAGGCCCTGCGCCGCCGCTCCCAGTCCGCACGCCGTCGCCATTGCGCCCGCGCCCAGCACCATCGCCAGCCGAACCCACCCTTTCTTCATGCGACCGTCTCCTCGCCGCCGTTCCAGCCCTCAAACCCGCGGAGCACCAAGTCTAAATCGTTTCACTCGCTCTTTCCCACCGCTTCGCCATCGCGCCCTCGTCGCGCGCGCGTACGATGAATCCGTGACCTCGATCGGCCTTCAGTGGCAGTCCAAGCTCGTCCTCCTTCTCGTCCTGCCCGCCGTCGCGGCAGACGTCGTTCTGCAGGCCCACTGGTGGCTCCTCGCTGACCGCCCCGTCGCCCTTTGGACCCTCGCGCTCAGCAGCCTCCTCGGCCTCGCCGCCTGGCTCTCTCGCGCCGCCACGCCCGCCGCCGCCTTTGCCGGCTTCGCCCTCTGCGCCGCGCTCATGTTCGCCACCGCGCCCTTGCCCTTCGCGCCCTGGCGCACCGCTCTTATCCCGGTCGTTGTCCTGCTTCTGCTCACCTCGCTCGGCACGCGCCTCGGGCGCCGCCGCAAACTCGCCCTCGGCACCGCGGAAAACAAATCAGGACGCAACGCCGCCCAGGTCGCCGCCAACCTCGGCGTCGCCGCGCTCATCTCCATTCCTCTCGCTCAGGCCGTTGTGCTCTCGCTCCGCTGGTTGCCCCTCGCCAACCCCGGCGTGCTCTTCGCGCCCGGCGTGGCCGCGCTGTCTGAGGCCGCAGCCGACACGCTCTCCTCCGAGCTTGGTCAGCTTTTCAGCGCCCAGCCCCGCATGCTCACCACCCTCCGCGCTGCCCCGCCCGGAACCGACGGCGCAATCTCGCTCGGCGGAACCCTGGTCGGAGCCTTCGCCGCGGTCCTCGTCGCCACCGCCGGCACTCTCGCCCTCGGCGGCAGCACCCTCCTGCTCATCCTCAGCGTTTCCGGCGCGCTCTTCGGCCTCTTTTTTGACAGTCTTCTCGGCGCAACTCTCGAGCGCCGCGGCTGGCTCAACAATGACGGCGTCAACTTCCTCTCCACCCTCGCCGCCGCCCTCTTCGCCCTCGTCGCCGCAGGCCTCTGGCCGCACTCCACCCTGCGCTAGAACTCGCTGGAATACCCGTCACGACTGCGAGGACTGAAGCGTACGGGCGTCAGTCCGTACAGGAGAGCAGCGTCATCAGGAAGAATCTTTACAGGCTGGGAAAGCCGCTCGGGGGCGTCGCAGTTTTGAAAGGGCCCGACTTCAGTCGGGCCGCTTCCGTGCCACAAATTCCCGGGGGCTTCATCAGCCCTTGCTGCACGGGCACTCTGCGCCTGAACTCACTCCAAATGCAGCCGCCACGCCGTGTAGCTCAGCATCTCGTGCACAATCGGGTCCATCTTGCTCGTCCCACCCTCCACCGGTACCGGCGCGCGCGGCGAGGTCAGCACCCGCAGCCCCTCCGCCGTGCAAATCGCGTGCAGCCGGAACATGTGCGCCTCGTCGCTCACCACCACCAGCCGCTTGAAGCCGTTTGCCCGCGCAATCACCACCAGCCTGTCCACCGCTTCCACCGTGCTGCGGCTGTGCGTCTCGGCAATAATCGCCGACTCCGGCACGCCCAGGCTCATCAGGTACGTCCGCCCCACGCCGCCTTCTGAATACTGGTCGCCGCCCGGCCCGCCCAGCGTCACAATCATCGGGGCAATCCCGTGCTCCCACAGGGAATCGGCATGGTCCAGCCGCGCGCGGTACACCGGCGAGGGCCGCCCGTCATACTCCGCCGCCCCGAACACCGCAATCGCATCCGAGGGCGCGGCCTGGTCAATCGCCGCCCACTGTTCAATTTCCGTATAAAGGTGCAGAAACCACGCCAGAGCCATCAGCGGCACCACAATCAGGCACACCACCGCCCCGATCGCCCAGCGGCCCAGCGGCTTCGCACCGGCCGCACCCGAAGTGTTGCGCGTACTCATGCGGCCATCTTACCGCTCCACTTACCGCTCGAGCACCATCACAATCTCATGCGTCGGAATTGCGCCCTCGCGCAGAATCTCCCATCGCCCGTCGCCCAGGCTCAGGTCCACAATCGTCGTTGGCTGCGACCGCGCCGTCGGTCCACCGTCGATAATCAGCGGAATCCGGTCCCCAATCTGGTCCCGCACGCACGCCGCATGCGTACACTCGCTGGCCCCGCGCAGATTTGCCGAAGTCGCCGTAATCGGCAGCCCCAGCCGCTCCACCACCGCCCGCGGAATCGCCGCGTCCGGCACCCGCAGCGCCACGTTCCCCGTATTCGCCGTCGAGCGCAGAGGCAGCTTCGTCCCCGCCCGCACAATCATCGTCAGCGGCCCCGGCCAGAACCGGTCCGCCAGTTTGTCCAGCCGCGCGTCCGTGTCCCGCGCCAGCTCATAAGCCTGCGCCAGGTTCGCAATCAGCAGCGAAAGCGGCTTGTGCTTCTGCCGCGTCTTGATCTGGTAAATGCTCTCCACCGCCTGCAGATTCACCGGGTCCACCGCCAGCCCGTAGAACGTATCCGTCGGCAGGGCCACCACATCCCCCTTGCGCAGACACGCGACGATGTAATCGATCCGGTCCGTCTGAGGGTCATCGGGATGCACGCGCAAAATTTCCGCTGACAAGCAGGTCTACCTCGGTTCCCGAATTGCTGCCGCCACAAAATCGGAAGCTATCACAGCACCAGCCATGGTGCAAGCCAGCGCGCTGTCTCCTGCTCCAACGCTCCCCGCCCATTCGGCTTACAGCAACGCCGGCGTAGCTGCATTCCGAAAGTGCAAAATTCAAGTCGGCGCGACCAACAGGACGCGGCGAACGTGGTCGAACTTAAACACGACGAAGGAACGCTGGTCTTGCTCTAGAATCGGCTGGAGGATTCCACTCGCGCAAAATGCCTACACGCATTGTACAAAGTAAACAGAACAACCGCCTCAAGCAGCTCCGCCGCGCCCTCGCCCAACCCGGCCGTGGCGCGCAAGGCCTCGCCGGCATCGAGGGCCCCAATCTCCTCGAAGAGGCGCTCCGCGCCGGCCTCCACATTCCCTGCGTCTTCGTTGCCCAGGGCGCTCAACAGCTGCTGGACTCCTTCAACCTGCCCGCTGCAACGGAAATCCTTCTCGTCCCGCCCGACATTCTCGCCTCCACCCTCGCCACGGAAACCCCTCAGCTCATCGCGGCCCTCGTCGAGCCGCCCGACTGGACCATGGCTCATCTTCTCGGCGCGCAAAAGCCCGCTCCGCTCCTCCTCGTCCTCGCCGGCCTGCAGGATCCCGGCAACCTCGGCACAATCCTCCGCTCGGCCGAAGCCTTCGGCGCCGACGGCATCCTCTGCCTGCCCGGCACCGTCAGCCCCTGGAACCCCAAAGCCGTCCGCGCCTCCGCCGGCAGCCTCTTCCGGCTCCCAGTCCTCGCCGCATCGCAGCAGCACGCCATCGCATGCCTCCGCGAGGCCGGCGTCAAAATCTGGACCACCACCGTCAGCCAGGGCCAGCCCGCCGACCTCGTCGACCTCTCCGGCCCCGTCGCCTTGCTCATCGGCAATGAGGGCAACGGCGTGCCCCCCGCGCTCGCCGCCAAAGCCGACGGCGTCCTCACCATCCCCTGTCCCGGCCCCGTTGAAAGCCTCAACGCCGCCGTCGCCGCCGGTGTCCTGCTCTATGAGGCCTCCCGCCAGCGCCTCATCCGCAGCGGCGGACCGCTCAGCCACCTCGGAGTCCGCCCCATCGGAGGTCGTGTGTGAGCCTCTTCGATCAAGAGCCCGACGAGCCACATCTCTCCTCCAAAACTCTGCCCCATGCAAACGCGCCTCTCGCTGAGCGCATGCGCCCCCGCACTCTTGCCGAATACTCCGGCCAGGAGCATCTCCTCGGCCCCGGCAAACCCCTTCGCGTCCAAATCGAGCGCGACGGCCCTGACTCGACCAATACGGGCTCCATCATCTTCTGGGGACCGCCCGGCGTCGGCAAAACCACCCTCGCCAAAATCATCGCGGAAGCCACGCAGGCAAATTTCGTTGAGTTCTCCGCCGTCATGAGCGGCATCAAGGAGATCAAGCAGGTCATGGCCGCCGCCGCCCAGGCCGCGGAAATGCACTCCCGCACCATCCTCTTCGTCGATGAAATCCATCGCTTCAACAAGGCCCAGCAGGACGCATTCCTCCCCTACGTCGAGCGCGGCGCCATCCGCCTCATCGGCGCAACCACTGAGAATCCCTCCTTTGAAATCATCTCCGCGCTGCTCTCCCGCTGCCGCGTGTACGTCCTCCAGCCGCTCTCGGACGACCGCATCGCCGCACTGCTCCGCCGCGCCCTCGAAGACTCCGACCGCGGCCTCGGTGCGCTCCATCTCACCGCCGACGACGACGCCCTCCAGCTCATCGCCTCGTATGCGTCAGGCGATTGCCGCAACGCCTACAACACCCTCGAAGTCGCCGCCCAGCTTGCTGCCGATAGCGACAATCACATTTCCCGGAGTAAAGCGGCGGAAGCCGTCCAGGAGCGCGTTCTTCTCTACGACAAGTCCGGCGAGGAGCATTACAACCTCATCTCCGCCCTCCACAAAAGTGTGCGCAACTCCGATCCCGACGCCGCGCTCTACTGGCTCGCCCGCATGATTGCCGCCGGAGAAGACCCGCTCTATCTCGCCCGCCGCATCGTCCGCATGGCCGTCGAAGACATCGGCCTCGCCGCGCCCGAAGCCCTCAACCTCTGCCTCTCCGCGCGCGACGCCTACGACTTCCTCGGCTCGCCGGAAGGCGACCTCGCCCTCGCCGAAGCAGTCGTCTATCTCGCCCTCGCGCCCAAATCCAACGCCGTTTACACCGCCTGGGGCGCAGCCCGCCAGGACGTCGAACAAACCCGCCAGGAGCCCGTCCCCCTCCACCTGCGCAACGCGCCCACGCGCCTCATGAAGGAGCTCGACTACGGCAAGGGCTACCGCTACGCCCACGACGAAGAAGGCCGCGTCGCCGACATGGATTGCCTCCCCGACTCGCTCAAAGGCCGCTCCTACTACCAGCCCACTCAGGAAGGCCGCGAAAAACTCCTCGCCCAGCGCCTCAACGAAATCCGCCGCCTCCGCGCCGCACGGAGGGAGCAGGGGCCTTCACGCCCCTGAAGATCGATGGCAAAAGAAGGGTACGGGCTTTAGCCCATACGAATCACCACAGAATTTGAATTGTCATCCTGAGCCATGTGCACCATCCATCGCGCTCTTCGCGATGGGTGGGAGCGCGCCTGTGCCCCATTCATGCGCGTCTTTTGCGCATGAGTGGGAATCGCAAATTGTCCGCACTCCCACAAATCTCTGTCATCTTGAGCGAAGCGAAGCGAAGTCGAAAGATCCGCGGTTGCTTTTCACTCTCTCATCCTAACCACGATTCATGGGTGGCGGGTGGCCCCGGTCTCGATTCTGAGACCGGGGATTGATCTGCGACGGAGGTATCCACATCTATGACGATCTCCGCCGGCAGGTGGCCCGGGCAACAACCGTGAAGAACGGGCAGGTGGCCCACTCATCGCGATAGGGCCGCGATGAATGCGGCACATACCTCTTCCCTCCGAACGGCATAACAGTGGGACAATCAATGAGCGCTAAAACGCCCAATCCGTCGTCCCATTCCTGGGGAATCGGCTTTACAATCGATGCGTTCGGGAATCTGACGCAGACCAGCCCCATCTCCGGTATGACGAATTTCCCAATGTCCGTGAACCAGCAGGTGAACACGAAGAACCAATTTACATTGCTGGGGTACGGCTACGACGCGGCCGGAGAGGCCCTGGACGACGGGCTGGCCGCAGGATGCTCGGGCCACGGCTACGCGTGGAATGCGGAAGGCATGCAGAGTTGCGCCAACGGGACCACGTACACCTACAACGGCGACGAGGAGCGGGTGAAGAAGTCCAACGGAACGCTCTACTGGGGCGGAGGCGCGGGCGGGGCGCTTGCGGAGAGCGACTTGTCAGGCAACCTCACCGAGGAGTACATCTTCTTCAACGGCCAGCGCATCGCCATGAGAAATGCGTCCACGCACGTTGTCAGCTACTTTGTGCTGGACCACCTGGGCTCGACCAGCGTGCTGGCCGATGCCGCGGGGAATATCCTCAACGATTCCGACTACACGCCCTATGGCGGCGAAATCCCATTCACATCAGGCAATCCCGCCCAGCATTACAAGTTCACCGGCAAAGAACGGGATGCCGAATCCGGCAACGACTACTTCGGGGCCAGGTACTTCGCCAACATCACGGGCCGCTGGCTCTCGCCGGACTGGTCGGCCAAGGTTGAGCCGGTGCCGTACTCGAAGCTGGACGATCCGCAGAGCCTGAACCTGTACTCATACGTCGAGAACAATCCCATGATGCGCGTGGACCCGGACGGGCACCAAGGACCAGACCGCTTTGGATGTTCCGAGGGCGAAAAAGATTGTAATACCACTCCGCCTCCAACTTCAAAACCGGATACGCAATCGGCCCAACAGCAGGGACTAACCACGCAGTCACAGAATGCTATTGGAAGTGCCGCTGCAAAATATCACTATGACGCTAAGACCTTCACATCTGCGCTCCTAGCAGCAGCGGGCAAGAATGGCGTTGATCCAAACATCCTCGTGGGCCTCGGCTACCGAGAATCAAGCCTTAATCCTTCAGCCAAGAACGGAGGATTGTTCCAGATCCAAGATCCGAGCGCCTATGGCATAAAACCAGGAGACATCGGGAGTTTTGCCGCTCAACTTCCAGCCGCAGCAGGGGTGCTTTCAAACAACATCAAGGCATTCCATGGAAACGTGGATTTGGGAATTGCATCCTGGACGCTGGGAGTGGGTGGAACTCGACACTTGTTCTCAACTGGCGGTATGCAGGCCGTGAGAAGTGCTTGGCTGGATCGCAACCACCATGACTACGGTACGGTCGGCCCGGACTACGTCGATATCATCGATAAGTTTGAGCATTGAGGAGATTGCAAATGCGTGCTGTCATCACCATATTTGTGCTTTTGTTCGGAGTTATCGCAGTGGGCAATGTTTCGGCCCAGGATGAGATGAAAGCAGGAAGCGGCGGGATGTCGGTGGCGGAGTTTCGTAATCTAGCGGATTCTTTGCCGAAATTGCCTGGGAGCATTCAGGCGATCCGCTTCTTTAGCACGTCTGGGGGTCAGCGAGGAATCTCTGCTGCGTTAGCTACATTTGAGAAACAGGCAGGGTGGCAAATCTCGATATTCAATTCACGCGGCGATCAGAAATTCCAGTTGGGTTGGGAGTCTGGGAAGCTTGACGATAGCTTCTCTGTCAGCAGTCCCGATGCGTTGAAGATTTTTCATTTTGGAAACGAAGACGCGGTCGAGTTCAATGGCTGTGCCCCGCACGTTTGCCCAGATGTATTTTCGATTTTGCTGTACGTCCCATCCAAAGGGACTGCCTTCACTGCAAAGTACGTTTGGGGCAAGGTGACCTATTCGCCAACGCTGGGTACAGCCGCTGACGCACAATACAAATCCGCGTTGGATCAACTGGTGAGCGAGCACCGAAATCAGTAGGCAAATGGCCACTCGTTTAAGGCCCAACAGCAGAACACTGAGGTCGCCCAGGAAGAAGCGCCGGAGCCTCCGGAGGTGGCGGAACAAGAGCGAGAGCAAAACGCGCTGGAACCGGTCAAACCTGGCGAGAGCCGGTTCCGCAAATTCGGACAGGGGTATAAGTGGGAGTTCTGTTCTTCGGCAGCCTAAGATGGCTGAGAAGAGGAGAGCAGATGAGCAGGCGTCCACGCAGGAACCACACAGCGGCATTCAA
>Ga0307373_10000649_pt1 | contig 66953 bp, 55 predicted proteins | sample OX2MG_FD_202534 | JGI IMG/M metagenome (GOLD analysis project Ga0307373, IMG submission 202534) | Soil microbial communities from Risofladan, Vaasa, Finland - OX-2 | ecosystem: Environmental > Terrestrial > Soil > Coastal area > Acid sulfate soil | place: Finland: Risofladan, Vaasa | collected... | reverse complement strand
ATGTTGCTTCAGTATCCCGATGATCTGCTCTTCCGTGTACCGGCTCTTCTTCATCGTCAGCTCCCTCAATTCAATTTACGAGAGAACTCCAGTTCCAACTGGTAGAGATTTCCGGGGGCAGGTCACGGCATGGCGGGGAAAAAACATCGAGATCCGGGCCAGCTGCCCACCCGCCAAGTTCAGATCATACGGATGCACACAACGTGGACTCATTTGATCTCATTTGCGTCAGCTTTCTCTCTAACTTTGAATAGATACCAAATCAAAAGATTCATGAAAATTAGTGGTGAGACGAAGATCAGGGCTGCTCTCAATACTGTGGGCGCTTGAACTGCGAAGAGACCAGCCCAAATGATCACGCCAATATTTCCAGATGTATATAGGATTGCTTTTAATTTTCCATATTTTCGACTAAGCATGTCATTCCTTTCTTGCGGCTCCGAAGGAGCAAAACAAATCATCTCTGTTGATTGGCTGGCGTTGTCTTATTTGATGGTGGAGGCGGAGTATTACGGTGTAGATCAGCCGCAGCATTCGTGGCTGTTGCCGCCCCCGCTAACCGAGTAGCTAGTCCCATTGCTCCCGAAGCTGCGGGATGTACCGCATCTGCCGTCCCCGTCACGACATCGGTGACGTCCGCTACCTCTCCGGCCACCCTCATATTGCCGCCGGTGCCAACAGCGGTAAGTAGACCCGCGGGATTTGCTACAGTTTGAACGTAGGCAGCGGCTGCATCAGTGTTCTTAGTATCTCCCGTGATCGCACCAGCTGCATAACTTGCAGTCGCAGCGGCTCCTCCCGCTGCTCCCATCATTACGACCGAGGCGGTGACCATCGCCGGCACCGACACTGGAGCAGCGACGATTACGCCCACGACTGCGGTCACAGTGAGAGCGCCTGTGCCCGCAGCTTTCAGGGCTGAGACTGTCCTCGGATGGGTATCTACCCATTGCTTCGCTTGCTGCAATTTCTGCTGCGCCCATTCGCAGCAATGCCCGTCCGCATCAACCCTCCCCAGCGGATCATTCCCTACATACTCATAAAGGTTCAAACTCTGCGGGTCGCCGAGCTTGGCATAGGGCACGGGTTCTTCTTTAGCGCTCCAGTCCGGCGAGAGGAAGCGGCCCACGGTGCTGGCATAATATCTGGCCCCGAAGTAGTCGTTGCCGGATTCGGAGTCGCGTTCTTTGCCGGTGTACAGGTTCTCCGTGGGAGCCGGCCCGCACGTCTCGCCGTCGCCATAGGGCAGGCTGGCACAGCTCTGCTCCAAGGTTCCCGCGTTGTCGGTCTGCACCCGCCGCGTGCCAAGCCAGTCGTTGAGGTAGAAGTGCGTCTTGTTCACGTCGTCCGTGGCGATCAGCGCTCCGTTGGCCCACACGTTCGTATGCAGCCAGGTGATTGTGCTGCCGCTGACAGCCATCTCCGTCACCTGCTCTCCTCCGGGGCCGAGTATATAGTCATTGGTCGTCGCGAACCCGTTTGCAGAAGGATTGCAACTCCACGCGCTGATTGTACCCTTGGCCGCGCGGTTTCCGTCCGCGTCGTAGATGTAGCCGGTCATCGCTCCGGTAATTAAATCCTTCACGGCGCAGATTCGCCCGTCCCCATCATACAAATAATCATTCCTGCCGTCGGCCAGGACTTCTCCGGCGGCGTGCGCGGGAAGAGACTGCGTGCAGAGGAAGAGTGTGAGTAGGGATAGGGCGGCGGTTCTGATCGCGGTGATTCCGGCGGGGCGAAGACAACGGTAGCGCATGCATCCTCCAAAAGAGTTGAACGGGGGAGCGACATTAGGGCCCGAATTGCCTTCTGTTGGGCAGGGAAAGGCGCAGGATCGGCGGCGGGAGGATTTTATTCTGCCGACGCGCGCTTTCCGAACAAGAAAGTGCGGGAAGTATACGCAGGACGTGGATTGTGGACAACGGAAATTTGCGGGCGCGATTTTGTGGGGTGCCGGGGGTCAGTATTCGACGTGGACGGCGTCGAGCGAGGGCAGGAAGACGGGGCGGAGATCGGCGATGAGGCGTCCGGCGTGGACGGATGGGTCTTGCGAGGTGAGGGCCTGGGCGGCTTCGAGGTTCTCGGCGCGGAGGATGAGGACGCCGGCGAGGTCGTCGGAGGGGTTGTGGGTGTGGCCGAGTGCGGGGCCGGCGAAGACGATGGCTCCGGCCTCGGTGTGATGGCGGATGAAGGCGAGGTGACGCGGCATGAGGTCTTCCTGGCCCTGAAGGTTGTCCCATTGCGGGCCTTTGCGGAGCAGGCAAAGGAAATAGGGCTTGAGGTTGCGGGGGACGTTATCGAAGCGAGGAGCCGTGGAGTTTTCGGGCATTTCTTTGATTATCCGTCAGATGGCTGGTTTGTGATTGCTATAGAGCGTGTTGTTGCGCCGGGATAGCAGGCTGGGGATGCGCGAAAAGCGACAGAGGTGAAGGGAACAACTATATAGAGACGTGGTTCCGGGATGATCCCGTGGGTGGCTTAAGGCAAATCGCGGTAGGACTTCTGCGTTGGGAGCAGGGGTTGTTCAGGCAACTCGGTGGCGCGAAGGATACTCAACTGATGAGGAGACTGCTATGAAGTGGGCGCAATTGAAGTATTTGACGGCGATGCTGTTCATAGGGGATGGGGTGCTGGCGATGCTTCGTCCCTACCGCGATGCGATGACATGGGATATGGGTCCCAAGTCGTGGAAAGCGCTGATGCGGTATTTGTCGGACCACCCGGATACGCTGCGGGCGATTGGAGCCGCGGAAGTTGCGCTGGGTTTTGCACTGATAGCCAGCGAAGGATCGGCGGCGGAACAACTAGCCGAAAGGGAGGCAGCGGCCAGGGCCCGGATTATAAACATTGCATAATGGCATTAAATTCTGCTGATGTTGAAGAATTTAGGTGGGTCAATTTCCGCTAGACTGTGAAAGATGACTGAGCGGTTGTACTATGCAGACTCGTTTCTGTGGCGTTTTACTGCGCACGTAACCGACATACGCGAGGCTTCGCGGGCGGATGGAGTATCCGTCTGGCAGATAGCGCTGGACAAGACAGGGTTTTACCCAACCAGCGGCGGGCAGCCGTGCGACATGGGATCGCTGGCGGCGAGCTCACGCGGCGGTGCGATGCTGGACGCGGTTGTGGAATCGGTCGAAGAAGACGAACAGGGCACGGTATGGCACTTTACGCGCAAGCCGGTGACGGCGGGAACCAAAGTCACGGGCGAGATTGACTGGGCGCGGCGGATGGACCACATGCAGCAGCACTCAGGGCAGCATTTGCTGTCGGCGGTGTTTATGCGGGAGCTGCATGCGCGGACTGTGTCTTTCCACCTGGGCGACACGGTATCGACGATTGATCTGGCGACGGGGCCGATCGCACACCACAGTCTGGAGCGCGTGGAGCGTATTGCAAATGAACTGATTGCCGAGGCCCGCGCGGTTACAGTGAAGACAGTACAACGCGAGGAAGCGGAGGCGATGCTGGCGGATGGAAAGCTGCATAAGTTGCCACCGCGCGATGGGCGGATTCGCCTGATTGAGATTGCCGATTATGACCTGAATGCATGTGGCGGTACGCATGTGCGCAGCACGGGACAGATTGGCGGGCTGATGATTCGCGGTATGGAGAAGGTGAGCCACGGCTTTCGGGTGGAGTTTGTGTGCGGGCAGCGGGCTGTTAAGGCGGCGGGTCACGATTTCAGGGTTTTGAGCCAGACGGCTTTGGAGCTTTCCATTGCGCGGGATGATGTTCCTGCTGCAATCGAGCGAATGAAGCAGGAGCGGAAGCTGGCCGACAAAGAGCGGATGCGACTGCGTGGCGAGGTGGCGAGCTATCATGCGGTGCGGCTGGTGGTTGAGGAGCAGATCAAGGGCGGACTGCGGCTGGTGGTACGGGATTACGATGATCGCGATGCCGAGTATGTGCGGCAACTGGCGCTGAATCTGACGGCTTCGGCTCCGCGAACGGTAGCGCTGTTGACCTCAGAAGAAGAGCGGCCGGCGCGGCTGGTGCTGGCCAAGAGTGGAGATGTAGATCTGCACTGCGGCGACCTGTTGCGCCAGGCAGTAGAGAGGTATGGATTGCGCGGTGGCGGGTCAGCGGAAATCGCGCAGACGGATGCTCCGAAGGAAGTGCTGGGCAAACTGCGCGATGAGCTTGAGGCTGAAATATGTGCGCGGTGCAGGCTGGGTTCGGGGCAGACAAACGCATAGGGGATAACCCTGTAGAGTGTCGCCTCAGCGCGGGCGCGGGCACTTTCGCAATCAGAGCAGCGCTGATAAACTTAAGCAGTACACCCGCCTAAAGTGGGGCTATAGCTCAGCTGGGAGAGCGCCTCGTTCGCAACGAGGAGGTCGACGGTTCGATCCCGTCTAGCTCCACCAAAATCTTCTCTTCCGAGAAGTCCAGAATCGACCCCGGCTTCCGGAAATGGGGTATTGCTGATGGATTTATGTCTTTTTCGTCTTCGTCGTCCCGCAGTTTATTTCAGCGCAATTCTTCTCCTGTCAGCTTCAGGTTGTAGCCGGCATGCCGGTATTTCCGGAGCCATGCAGGGAGCGTCATCCGTAAATGCCAGTGTGGCCCGGTATCCGCTGCGCGGGGTAGTACTGGGCAAGTCTGATGCCAGCCAGAGAATTACGATCCGGCAGGATACGATTCGCGGCTTTATGCCGGCGACGAACGTGGTGTACAGGATCGCCGATAAGGGACTATTCCAGAAGCTCCAGCCGGGCGATGCAATTACCGCGGATGTGCTGGTGCCCTCGAATAGCAACCAGTTCCGGCTGCAGGGAGTGAAGATTGTGGCTGAGTCGAGGAGGCCGAGTGTGCTGGCGAAGCTGCCACCGCACCAGTTGCTGATCGGCGAGCCGGTCCCGGACATTCCGCTGGTGAATGAGAACGGGAAGACGATCCACTTCCAGCAATTCAAGGGCAAGGCAGTTTTGATCACGTTTATTGATTCGAAGTGCACGGACGACTGTCCGATCATTATGGGACTCTTTGGAAAGGTGAATACTCTGCTGCAGGGCAATCCGAGAGCCTACGCGGACAGCAAGCTGATCAGTGTGAGCATTGACCCGAAGTTCGATACTCCTCCGGTGCTTCGGAAGTACGGGCTGCAGTATCTTGACGGCAGTGCGAAGGGCTTTGCGCACTGGGAGTTCGTGGACCTTCCGCCTGTGCCTTTGAAGCGGCTTGCGACGGCGTTTGGGGTGGTTTATGCGCCGGTGAAGGGGGACATTGTTCACACAATGCAGACGGCGTTGATTGCTCCGGATGGCACGGTGGTTCAGCTTTGGCCGGGCGACAAGTGGGATCCGAAGGTTATTGCGAAAGCGATTGAGGCTGACGTTACGAAGCAGGCGTAATTGCGAGCTGGAATTGCCGCTGGTGCGTTGGGATTCCCCTATATATTCCGTGTGAAGAAGCGCGCCCCGCATATTGGGCTGATTCTGTTTGAGAAATATTTTTCTTCCGGGCTTTTCAAATCTGCCATTCACGCGGTACTCTTCCGACTTAATCGATTTACTTAAGTGGGGGAGAGACAGTGCGTTTTCGTTCGACGATTTGCCTGCTATTGGTGGTGTTTTTTCTTGCGCTATGCGCGTCGCAATCTTCGTTTGCCGCAGCGGATGCGCACAAGAACTTTCGGGTAGCGGTGTATATCCCGGTGAGCGTAGTGGAGAAGATGCGCAACCGTGAGTGGCTGGAGAGCACATGGAAAGAGATCAACAGCCAGGTGAAGGTGGACAAGGTGTACATCGAGACCTACCGCAGCCGGGTGATTGCTGACCCTGCACTGATTGAGAGCCTGAAGAAGTTTTTCCTGAGCCAAGGAGTCCAGGTGGCGGGCGGGATCGCGTATTCGGACCGCGATATGGGCCAATTTACGTCGTTTAGTTATACGAATCCGGCGGACCGGGCGTATGTGAAGCAAGTTGCGGAGATGACGGCGCGGCACTTCAACGAGATTATTCTGGATGATTTTTTCTTCAACAACACGAAGTATCCGTCGGACATAGCAGCGAAGGGGACGAAGAGCTGGACGCAGTTCCGGCTGGGGCTGATGGATGAGGTGGCGCAGGACCTGATTGTGAATGCGGCGCGGTCTGTGAATCCGAAGGTGCGGGTGGTTATCAAGTTTCCGAACTGGTATGAGCATTTCCAGGGGTTGGGGTATGACCTTGCGAAAGAGCCGAAGATATTCAGCGGCATCTATACGGGCACGGAGACGCGGGACCCGGTGACGACCGATCAGCAACTGCAGCAGTACGAGAGCTACGAGATCATCCGCTACTTTGACAATGTTGCGCCGGGGCGGAATGGTGGCGGATGGGTGGATACGTTTGATGTTCGCTATGCCGACCGCTATGCCGAGCAGCTATGGGACACGATGCTGGCGAAGTCTCCGGAGATCATGCTGTTTAACTGGGATTTGCTGTTGTGGCACGCGCAGCCGGGTGCGCGGGAGGCGTGGCAGAACGATGCGACGAGCTTTCAGTGGAAGGCGCTTGAGGCGCGGCATGCGGCGTCTGGCTCGCAGGAGCCGATTGATTTTGCATCGGTTGCGGGCTACTCACTGGCGACGGTCGACAAAGTGGTGGGAAAGCTGGGCACTCCGATCGGGATTGCGGCCTACAAGCCCTACCAGTCGACAGGCGAAGATTTTCTTCATAACTACCTGGGCATGATCGGGCTGCCGGTAAACCTGGAGCCGGAGTTTCCAAAGAACGCGAAGATGGTGCTGCTGACAGCGTCGGCGAAGTTTGATCCGCAGATTGTGCAGAAGATCAAAGCGCAACTGATGGCGGGAAAGGATGTCGTGATTACTTCGGGACTGCTGAAGGCGTTGCAAGGGCGGGGGATCAATGACATATGTGAGCTTCGCATGCCGGGACGGAAGCTGTTTGTGAATGATTACTGGGGCAAGTTCGGCGCAGGCGGCGGTGCAGATCTTGGTGTGACAAACAAGAAACCGGTGATGGTTCCGGAGATCGATTACTTGACCAATGATGCGTGGCCGGTGGTGCGCGGTACGGCAGATGGACACGGCGCACCGCTGTTGCTGATGGACCGCTACGGGCGGGGCACATTTTATGTTTTGACGATTCCGGATAATTTCAACGATCTCTATGAGCTTCCGCAGCCGGTGTTGACGTCAATCAAGAGCTATTTGATGAAGGACTTTCCGGTGCAGATGGATGCTCCGAGCAGGGTGAGCCTGTTTGCGTATGACAATCACACCTTTGTAGTGGAGTCGTATCGCGACCAGCCGGTGACGGTTACGGCAGCTGTGCTTGGTACGGGCGTGAAGCTGAAGAATCTGGCGACGGGCGAGGTGGTAAGCGCAGAGCCGGAAGCGAGTGGGCATGGGGCGCGTATTCCGGGGACGGAGCCGCGCACGAGCTTCAGTATTACCGTGGAGCCACATAGCTTTGTAGCGTTTGCAGAGGAGTAGGCCGGAGGGGCAATTCCCGATCAGGACTGGGCTGCGCGGGCGGCGTTGCGTCCGATGCGGACCATGTCGGGCAGGCCTACGCCGTAGTATGCGTTGCCGGCGAGGTGCAGGCCGGGGAATTCTTTCACAAGAGATTCAAGCTGCGCCATGCGTGCGAGGTGGCCGATGGCGTACTGCGGGAGCGAGCGCGGCAGGCGGCGGACGAGGGTGATGTGCGGTGTGGGCAGCGGTCCGAGAGCTTCCGCGAGGCGCTGCAGAGCGAGTGCGGCGACGGCGTTGCCGGTCTGCTGGCGCTGAACCTGTGCGGTACGGCCTCCAAAAAAGGCGCGCAACAGGACGCCGCCGCGGGGGACGCGGTGGGAAAACTTCTGATCGACAAAGGTGCAGGCGAGGAGCTGGGAGTCTGCGTCTGGCGACGGCGGGACGAGGTAGCCGAAGCCGGGCGGGATGCGGAATGCGCGTGTTTGTTCGGGGCGGAATGCGAAGGCGGCGATGATGGCTGAAGTTGCGTCCATGGCGAGGAGCGGGTCAAAATGCTTGTCGAGGTTACGGAGCAGGCTGCGCGTGGTGTGAGCAGGAGCGGCGAGGATGACGGCGTCGAAAGTCTGATCGGTAGAGGCGGTGCGAACGCGCCATTGATTGTTGTGGCGGCTGAAGGCAATGACGGGGTTGGAGAGCCGGACCGCGTGGGGCGGGAGCATGGCTGCAATGCGGTCGATGAACGTGCCGAGTCCGGAGCGGAGATTGGTGAAGACGGAGCGTGGGTTTTGATGCGCGCGTGCCTGTACGGCGAGGATGAGGCTGCCGTAATCGCGCTCCATTTTGACAAAGGCGGGCATGACGGCGCGGACGCTGAGGGAATGGATGTCTCCGCCGAAGACGCCGGCGAGCAGTGGGCCGGCGACGGTGCGGGTGACTTCGTCCCCGAAGTGGCGGCTGACGAAGGAGGCGACGGACTCGTCTGCGTCTTCATTGAGGGCGGAGGCTTTGAGTTCGGCGGCACGTGACGGCTCGCGCTGATAGGCGAGGCGTGCTTCCGGTGAGAAAAGCGGTGAGCTGTTGATTGCTTTGAGGTCGGAAGGGACCATGAGGCGCATGCCGTCGGGCATGGGAATGAGCTGATTGCCGCGAAGGATGTAGGTGCGGCGCTGGTGGTCGTTGGAGGGAATGATTTCCGATTCGAGGCCGAGCTCGATGGCCAGCTCACGTGCCCAGGGCTTTTCCGTGACCCAGGAGTCGGGGCCGCACTCGATGGTGAAGCCGTCCTGATGGATGGTTTCAATGATGCCGCCGAGGCGCGGAGTGGCCTCGAAAAGGGTGAACTCAGTTTGGGCGTCGCGGGTGAGTTGGTAGGCGGCCGAGAGACCGCTGAGGCCGCCGCCGATGATGGCGATGCGCTTCATGCGGATTCGAGGCGAGCCAGCGCCTTACGGCTGAGATCCGCGAGGGCGGCGGTGAGCAAGGCGGAGTCGTTGAGGGATTCGGGACGGACAAGCTCCATGCCGAGTTTAGAGGCATATTCGCGGAAGGCGATGTCGATGTCGTAGAGGATTTCGACGTGGTCGCAGAGGAATCCGATGGGCTGGAGGATGAGGCGGGTGATGTTCTGCTGGCGGAGGGCGGATAGGGTGTCTTCGACGGTGGGGCCGATCCAGGGTTCACCGGACATGCCCTGACTCTGGAAGGCGAAGAACCACTCTCCGGTCACGAGGCCGAGGCGCTGGGCAACGAGAGTAGCGGTGTGCTTTGCCTCGTCCGCGTAGGGGTCGGCGGGAGCATCTGCCGTGGCCTGGAGGGTGCGCATGGGGACGCTGTGGGCGGTGAAGAGCACGGTTGTGCCGGGAGTGTAGATGGCGCGAAGGCGCTCGGCGAAGGCGTCGGCGAGCAGCGGATGGTCGGCCCAGCCCTCGGTGAAGTCGAAGCGCATATCGGCGGCTTCGGCAGCGACGGCGCGCTTGTAGAGGCCGACGCTGGTGCGGGAGTTCTGCGGTGCGAGGCAGATGGCGGCGAACTGGGTGACGCCGTCGGCGCGCATGGCGTGGAGGGCGTCGGCGATGTAGGGATTCCAGTTGCGCATGCCGGTGTAGACAGGGACGCCAAGCTCGTCGGCGAGGCTCTGGCCTTGCTGAAGTGTGAGGCGGGTGAGGGGACTGGCGCCGATGAGCGAATAGCGGTGGCGGATTTCCGCGACGACGGAGTCAGGAAGCGGACGGCCGCCGGTGACGTTGCGAAGGTATTCGGGGATCTCGTCGAGCGTGTCGGGGGTTCCGTGGGCGAGGAGCAGGATGGCGAATTTTTCGGGCGTTTCGGGCAATGGCGTTTCGGTCACGGGCGTTTCTCCACGGTGGATTGTGGGGTGTATTCGCGGACGTACTTTACGACGGCCTGGACGTTCTCAACCGGTGTGCCTGGTACGATTCCGTGGCCGAGGTTGAAGATGTGGCCGGGGCGCGAGGCGGCGCGGTCGAGGACCTGATGGACGCGGCGTTGGAGCAGCTCAGGTTCGGCGAAGAGGGTGATGGGGTCGAGGTTGCCCTGCACGGCGCAGGCGTAGTCGAGTTCGCGCCAGGCCTTGTCGAGCTGCGTGCGCCAGTCGAGGCCGAGGACATCGGCTCCGGTTTGGCGCATGAACGGGAGGAGGCTGGCGGTATCGACACCGAAGTAGATGACGGGGACGCCGAGGGCCTGCACGTCGCGGATGAGGGTGGTGGTGATGGGCAGGACGAAGTCGCGGTAGTCCTCGATGCTGAGCGCGCCGACCCAACTGTCAAAGATCTGGATGACGTCGGCTCCGGCCTGGACCTGCTGGGCGGCGTATTCGCGGAGGACGGTGGCGAGTTTTTCGAGCAGTAACTGCCAAGCGGCTGGCTGGCGGTACATGAAGGTCTTGGTGTTGACGTAGTTGCGGGAGCCGCCGCCCTCGATCATGTAGCTGGCGAGGGTAAAGGGCGCTCCGCAAAAGCCGATGAGGCCGAGGCGGTCGCGGAAGTGCGCGGCGACGCGTTCGATGGCCTGGGCGACGTAGCTGAGCTCGGAGGCGCGATCGGTGCGGAGGCGGGCGACGTCGTCGGGGGTGCGGACGGGCGAGTGGATGACGGGCCCTTCGCCGGCCTGGAACTCGAAGTTGAGGCCCATGCATTCGAAGGGGAGCAGGAGGTCGGCGAAGATGATGGCGGCGTCAACGTCGAGTTTTTCGGCAGCGGTAATGGTGACCTCGGACGCGAGCGCGGGGTCCTTGCATATCTCGACCAGCGAGTGGTGCTTGCGGACGGCCTGGTATTCGGCCATGTAGCGTCCGGCCTGGCGGAGAAACCAGACGGGGGGGCGGTCTACAGGCTGGCGAAGGCAGGCACGGACGAGGCGGCTTGCTCCGGTCATTGAGGACGAAGACGGATCAGTGAGTGCTTTCGGTGTGTTTGTCATGCGAAAGGGACCATCTTTGAGGGTAGCATTGGGGCGGACGCGGCGCAGTGATGCAGCTAAAAGCTGAGGGAGAGATGCAGGTAGAGAATCCGGTTGGCCTGGGTGCTGGAGAACTGCGTGGTGGAGAGGCTGGTGGACTGGCCAAAGAGAGGGGAACTGAGGACACCGATGGGTGTGCCTCCATTGACGTTGTTGAGGATGTTCTGGGCTTCGATGCCGAGGCTCATTGTGTAACGGCGGGCGATGGCCGTCCGGGATGATTTTTTGCCGGGTCTGGGTGCTGCAGGTAGGGACTGTTTGGGTAATGCCGGACCGAATGGGATTCTGTGCGACAGGCCCATGTTGAGCATGAGCAACGAAGGGCCGCTGGCGTAGTTGATGGGGACGATCCGCTGACCGGGGAGGGGATTGGCGTCGAAAGTTCCCCACCGGGTGCGGTAAACGCTGGGACGGTTGAGGTCCGTGGCGAAGGCGGGGCGATCATTGAACTGGGAATCCCCGTTAAGGTCAGTGCCAGTGGTGATGTTGAAGGGGGCGCTGGACTCGCAGATGAGGAATGGGTTCAGTACGGTGTGCCAGGGCAAATAGATAAGGCCGCCGAGATAGCCGCGGTTGCGGATGTCATTCGCGGCGCGTCCCCAGTCGGCGTGCAGGTCGTATTGATTCGATGGGAAGCTGGCGGGTCCGGCGGTGTTGGCGTCGCGCCTGCCGAGTACATAGTAGCCGTAGAGCAGCATGGGTTTGGTGCGCAAGTGGACATTGATATAGAGCTGATTGCGTTTGGATGCGCCTTCCGACTGGTACTGGTAGATGTTCTGCAGGTTGCCGAAGGGGCGTGTGCCGCTGGCGGGATCGCTGGGATTGTATGTACCGGGGAGCGGCGCGTTGATGTTACGGGTAAGCAGCAGGTCGATGCCGCGGTACCAGGTGTATTCGGCGTGGATGTTGAGGCGGTTGAAGAAATTCTTGTCGATGCCGATGCTGGCCTGGAGGGTTGCGGGCGCGTGGAGGCGCGGGGAGATGCGATAAACGGTGGGCAGCGCGGCGGGGCCGAGCTGGCTGGGCGGAGGCAGATTGGGGTAGAAGTCAGGATTGCTGACGACATATTGCTGTTGGAGGATGCCATTCTGGCGTGCGGCGTTAAGGATGAGGTCTGGCGTGAAGCGCTGGTAGAAGAGTCCGATGCCGGCGCGTAGAACGGCTTTGGGGTGTTTTTTGTGGGTGGCTCCGATGGACCATCCCCAACTGAGGCGTGGAGCGATGTCGGAGTGGTTGGGAATGCCGGACTGTGTTTCGTAACGGAGGCCGGGTGTAAGGGTCATGCTGGGGGAAATTTTCCACTCATCGTCGAGGAAGAGGCCGAGGTCGGCGACGTTGACGGAGACCCTGGGTGTTCCGGTGGTGATGCTGAACTGGCTGGCTCCGCCGCCGAGGGCGCGAATTTGCGCAGGTGTTAGGCCGTTGGCAATGCCCTGCTGGGTGATTTCCCAGGACTGAATGGACGAGAAGATGAACTGGCCGTTGTAGCCGGCGGTGGAGGTGTTGCCGTCCTGAGTATCACGGAAGCGTCCGCCGAAGCGGAGCAGATGCTTGCCGAGCAGGAGCGAGGCGTAGTCCTGAAGCTCATAGTGGTTCTGGCCGTCGTGAGACTGGCCGAGGTTATTGCCGCCTCCGTTGAACGCGCCCTGCACCAGAATGCTGGGGCTGGAGTTGCGGGCGATGGAGGTGTCATTGGTGTGCATGAACTGGAAGCGGGTGACATTGACAAGGTGCGCGCTGTAGGTCTGGGTGTCGCTGAACTGGAAGGTTTGATCGGTGTGTCGAGTGTTGACGGCCTGGGAGGGCAGGGAGAGCGGGTCTTCGAGGAGGTTGTCCTGCGTTTGATGGCCAAAGGCGTAGCGCATGGTGATGATGTTGATGGAGCCGAGCTGGAAGTCGATGCGAGGGGCGGCGTCGATGGAAGTGCGCGGGCTGGAGATGGCTTGCGTGTAAGCAGAGCCGTTGGATGAGGTGATGGCGTGAACGAAAGATTCTGCTCCGACGGTCTGTTGATCGGCGGAGAGGAACCAGGAGCTGGTTTTGGTGACGGGGCCGCTGATATCGCCCTGCGAGAAGAAGGCGGAATAGGGAGGCTGGTAGGCAACGAAGGGGTTGCGGGAGTCGAGTTGAGAGAGCTCACCAAGCAGGAGGAGGCTGCCGTGCAGCTTGTCGGCGCCAGGCTTGGTGACGATCTCGATGCGCTCGGCTCCGGGGGTGTCGTACTCGGCGGAGTAGGGGTCCTGGTTCATGCTTATTTCGAGGATCGAGGATTTTGGCGGGAGTCGATCGGTGGTAAATCCGTCGACGTAGAACTGAGGGGCGACGTCAGACCCGGCCATGACTTCAAGTTGCTGCTTAAGCTGGTCAGGAGTGGGGGCAAGGGAGTCAAGATCGGAACCGCGCAGAATGATGGCGCCGAGGTTGCGATCAGGCCTGGAGCTGAGCTGTTCGCTGGAGACGGAGACTTCTTCGTGTTGAACGGGAATGCTGAGGCGGACAACGACGGTGAATGTCTGCCCGGAGTTCAGATTGATCCGGCGCAGCTCATCATGGAATCCGGAGGCGCGGACCGTGAGGGAATACTGCCCGGGCGGGAGCGAGGAGAAAATAAATTCGCCGTGACTGTTTGTGATGGTGGTACGGAGCGGCGTGGAGGAGGGCGGATTGCCAGGGATAATTGCGATACGAGCGTGAGCAACTAAAGCGCCGGAGGGGTCGATAACGTGGCCTTCAATCTGGCCGGGAAGGAGCCTGGCAGGCGCTGCGCCATACATTTGCTGCGCGTGCGCGTTGATCCATGCAGGCGAGGAGGCCAACAGAATGAGCGCGAGGCGCAGGATGAGGCGGCGAGCCGGGGAAGAGAGAGGGAGCATACGTTTGCAATGGACAGCTAGGGAAGAATGTCAGCATGGGGCTGCCCGGCCTCTGCGGCTCTTGTAGCATCGATACCCAGAGAACGGCCCAGGGAAACTTCGTCAGGACTGGTCAGCGGGGTGGTTGCGTTTAATATTACTGAAAGCCGGGGAATTGGCCAAAGAGAATCTTGCAGCAGTCTGGTGCAAGGCCCCGGATGGATGCCAATCCGCAACTCAAAAGATTCAAGTGAAGCGAAATTTTTATTGGATATGGTTTGTGGGCGCAGCGGTATGGTTTTTTGATGCCGCGTGGAGCCTGCACTTCCATGTGCTGGGCTGGGGAGTGCTGGAGGCGGCGGTGTCGGCGTCGTTTCTGGCGGTGGGGATGTATTTGAAGAGGCATGGGCTGTAAGAGAATAGCGGGTTGGCTGGGTGGGGATTGTGCGCTCCTGCACTTTCCTTGATGCTTCGGGCGTTTATCGGGTACAGATTGTCGTGAAAGCGCACAAATCACTCTCGATCAGTGACTCGGGCTGATATCGACAATTGACATTTTGGGGCACGGCAGTTCAATGGATGCCAACGGGCTGATTGCTCCCCGATGCTGCTCCAAAGTTGGATTCGATCAAGCAGCCAAAAACCGTATGGATAGCCGCTATCGAACCTTTTCAGCCAGTATCGGCTTCATATATGGCGGTGCCCCTATCGGATGGATTTCTGCATGTGTGTCGTCCTTCAGAATCACAACGAATTGAAAACCATCCCTGACCGTGATGTGCAGTGCAGAACCTTCCAGTCTCGCTCTGGCTATCGTCTCTGGCGCAGAGTCTTCACCCGGATCAGCCCGAAGTAACCCTCCGTCATTGTTCAATGCGATTCGAGATGGGGTGACGGTTCCCGTAAAGCCAGATCCGCTTTGAACCAGAATCATTGTGGAGAAGCTCCTTCCATCGAACATCCAGTGCCAGGTTCCTGCGAATTGTTCTGTTGTATTAGAAGGTTCAGAGCCTGCTTGCAGATTTATCGCATGCGCGAGCACTGCACCCGCTCCAAACGTAATACTCGCCGCCAGGGAGAGCGCAATTATTACGTTGGCTCTCGACGATGAACCCCTTTTCTCGGATTGGGTCATGATTCGATCCTCCAAACTGTTTTTGCATTCGTTCGAGCCAGCACGCGCAGACGTTCCTTTATTCCTGCCGGAGAACGGATATGAGATCGGTTCGAGCCGCATTTACAGCAGGGATCATGCTTGCAAGCAGCGCAATGAGTGTCATTAGCACCCACGCCAGCGAAAAAGACAAAGTGTCATGAGGTGTAACGCCCACGAGTGTGCTGACCAGAAGCTTGCTCAGAAGCAAGGCGGCCCCAATTCCGACGGCTCCGCCGACGAAAATCAGTCCCGCAGCCTGCGTTACGATCAGTCGTAGCAAGCGGCTGCGAGAGGTACCCAGAGCTAGTCGAATCCCCATTTCCTGCGTGCGCTGACTTACTGAATATGCGAACACCCCAAAAACGCCCACTGCGGCGAGAATCATTGCGAGCATTGCAAAAGAAGCAATCAGAAGCATGAGCAACTTTCGCTGCGCTACGAGGTCTGAAAGCCGTTCATTCATTGTCTCCACATCAAAGAGTGGCTGTTCGTGATCAACAGCGATGACCGCTTTGCGCATCGCCTTTGCAAAGGATGCAGGATCGGTGCTGGTGCGCAGAATAAAATCGACTTCCTCAGAAGGAATTTGATCCATAGGCACATAAACTTCGGGCTGTACCTTCTCCGAAAGTCCGTTGTGCCGCACATTCTCTGCTATTCCGACGATTGTTGTGGGCAGAAACCGGAACTGACCGTTATCAGATTGACCTATATTGAAATGTCTCCCCAAAGCGTCGCCGGCGAAGAATTGTCTCGCGAAAGCACGATTGACAATCGCTACACGAACGGAAGCAGCCGTATCACGATTGTCGAAGGCTCTTCCTTTGAACAGTGGTGTCCCGACCGCTCGAAAGTAATCCGACGTCACGCTGATGGTCGGCATGATCTCACGCAAGCCGACAGGTGGATTGGGATTGTCACTAAAGGAAATTGCATCGCCGTCCACTTGTGCAAGCGGGAGAGCACTGGCCAAAGCAGCCGCTTTGACGCCCGGGATAGCCCCCAGCCGGGGCAGCAGATTCCGAGCAAAGTTTCGGCGCAACTCAGGCAGGTGGTAGCGATTACCGGTCAGGAGAGCTTTTGCGGTGAGAGTATTGTTCGGATCAAAGCCAGAGTCGTAATGGAGCACATTCACAAAGCTGCGAACCAGCAGTCCAGCGGCGGCCAAAAGCATGACCGCAAGACCGATCTGCAACACGAGCAGTAAGTGACGCAAGAACCGCTGCTCCCGGCTGGAGGTAATACGGAACGCAGCCGTCTGTAGCGCATTTCTCAAGTCGGTCCGTCCGCTGCTTACCGCAGGCGCAAGGCCCGAAAGCAAAGCGACGAGCAAGGCCAAGCCCACGGTGAAGGCTACCACCCAGCCGTTTACCTGAATTAGGGTGCTGAGTTTTCCAGAAGGCAACTGGAATGATTCGCCAGCATATGTGATGGTCGATGCTTTTGAACTCATTCCCGCATTGTGAATAAGGGCTGTAACCAAAAGGGCGATTGCAATACCAATCGTGGCTGCAAGAAGGGAGACTATCAGGCTTTCAACCAGAGATTTGCGGATAAGCCTGATCCGGGAAGCGCCGAGCGCACCGCGTACTGCCGTTTCATGCCGGGATGACAAAGCGCGAGCCAGTTGCAGGTTAGCAACATTCGAGCAGGCAATTAGGAGAACGCCGGCGACTGCGGCGAGCAATATCCAAAGAGGTTGGCGATCATCGCCTGTCAGATGTCTCCGCAGAGATTCGACCATTGCTCGACGCCCATTAAATAGGGGTCCAAACGCAGGAGGATAGGTGCGTGCTCGCGCTTCAAGAAATGTCTGCAATTCGACTTGTGCCTGCTCCCTGCTGATATCAGACAGCAGCCTCCCGATTGTGAAGATTCCCATGACCCCTCTATTCACAGAAAGGCTCGTGGCCCGGTCAATATCCGCAGGCGCGTAAACGTCCGGCTCCAGGCCATAGTTCGGAAAACTGAAGCTCCTTGGCATCACGCCAATGACCGTTTCTTCTCTGCCGTCTATTGCGACCGACTTTCCGATCACTTTGGGGTCAGCCCCGAACTGGCTTTGCCAAAAGCGATTGCTGAGGATGATCACGGAGGGCCCGCCCGGCCGATCCTCGCTGTCGGAAAAGCTCCTTCCCAGTTGGGGTTTTACTCCCAGCATCGGTAGAAAATTGGCCGTCACTCCGGCAAAAACAATGCGAACTGGGTCACTGGAACCCGTCATATTCCGATTCGCCCACCAGTATCCTGCGAGTTGAGAGAATGACTTTAATGCGTGTTGTGCCGCAACAAAATCTGGGGACACGAGCACGTCTAGCTGGAACTTCGGGCTTTGCGCCGTGACTGATACGAGTTGATCGGACTTTGCGTATGGAAGCGGACGCAGTACCAGCGAATATACTGCGGAGAAAATGGATGTGGTGGCTCCGATACCCAACCCGAGTGTAATCACTGCCGCCCAGGTGAAGGACGGATTTCTCCGAAGTATCCGCATCCCATAACGCACATCCTGCCAGAGCAGCTCAACATTGGCACCGCTGCGGCTTTCCCTCACAGCCTGCTTGACCTGCTCCACCCCTCCGATTTCTGCCAGCGCTATGCGGCGCGCTTCGGACGGGTCCATACCGACATTGATTTTCTCGTCGGCGACGGCGTCGGCGAATTCGCGGATCTCAGCGTCCAGATCTGACTCGAGCTTGTCCTTGTGCAGAAGGTTTGAAGCAGCAGTTCTGATGCGCCGCCAGAGTTTCATGATCCATCCCCTATGTCGCTTTGAGTGCATTCCCTATTGCCCGCGCGATTGTTTCCCATTCCTGCGTTTCGATACCAAGCTGCCGCTCGCCCGCCCTTGTTCGGCAGTAGAATTTGGCCCGCCGTTTATTCTCTGACTCTCCCCAGGAGGAACTCAGCCATCCGGCCTCTTCCATGCGGTGGAGGGCTGGGAAAAGAGAGCCGGGCTTGACCTGAAAAGTGCCTTGGGTGATCTGCTCGATCCTGCGCGAAATCCCCAGGCCGTGGAACTCGCCGTCTCCAATCGCTTTGAGGATCAAAAGATCGAGAGTTCCTTGCAGGAGATTCGTCTGGTTCTGTTCCATCGCGTGTCCCCTATCGAATGTCTGTAGAAGTATTAATCCGCTTCATGCAGAATGTCAATAGGAGTGACCTCGCCACCAGGGAAGGGCCCAAAGCGACTTTTTTCAGCAAATCATCCCGAATTCGCCGTGGTGTCGGTGAGCGCATCATCACGAATGCAGTCATCGAATCAGGAATGGTAACGGCAAGTCGGCAAGGCTTCACGAACGTCTGCGTGGATTTGTTTGGGGGACTTGTTTTGGTGGAGAGGAAGGCTCAAGAAAGCGCGCCGGGATTGTTTTCCGGCGCGCTGTTTTGATGGGGTGGGTTGATGGTTAGCTTGCGTGTTCTTTTTCGATGGTGGCGATGCAGTCCTCGAAGATGTCGAGGGCGATGTTGGCCTGGTGCTGGTTGACGATGAGCGGGGGGGCGAGGCGGATGGAGGTTTCTCCGCAGCCGAGGATGAGCAGGCCGCGCTCGAAGGCCAGCTCGGCGATGCGGTCGCGCCATGCTCCAACGGGCTCGCGGGATTGCTGATCCTTGACGATTTCGATGCCGATCATGAGGCCGCGTCCGCGGACGTCGCCGACGATGCGGTGCTTGGCGGGCCAGGTGCGGAGGCGGTCGAGCATGAGGCCGCCGATTTTTGCGGCGTTGGCCATGGCTTCGCGCTCGATGATGTTGAGCGTGGCATGGGCGGCGGCGATGGCGACGGGGTTTCCGCCGAAGGTAGAGGCGTGGGAGCCGGGCTTCCAGTCCATGATTTCGGCGCGGGTCATGCAGACGCCGAGGGGCATGCCGGAGGCGATGCCTTTGGCCATGCAGACGATGTCGGGCTGGACGCCGGTGTGCTCGATGGCCCACCACTTGCCGGTGCGTCCTGCGCCGGACTGGACCTCGTCGGCGACAAGGAGGATGCCGTGGCGGTCGCAGATGCGGCGGAGTTCCTGCATGAAGATGGTGGGCGCGACGACGTAGCCGCCCTCGCCCTGGATGGGTTCGACGAAGATGGCGGCAACCTCTTCGGGCGCGACGGTGGTCTTGAAGAGCTTCTCTTCAATGAAGCGGGCGCAAGCGAGGGCAAAGGCTTCCTCTTCCTGCGGACCTCCGCTGCACCCGCGATAGGCGTAGGGGTAGCGGACGTGGGTGACGCCGGGGACGAGGGGCGAGAAGCGGCGGCGCTGCTGGGGCTTGGAGGCGGTGAGGGAGAGCGCGCCCATGGTGCGTCCGTGGAAGGCTCCATAGAAGGCGATGATGTTCTGGCGGCCGGTGTGGTAGCGGGCGATTTTGAGGGCACACTCGACGGCCTCGGCTCCGGAGTTGCCGTAGTAGAAACGATGCGGGCCGGGCATGGGCGCGATGCCGGAGAGGCGCTCGGAGAGGGTGACGAGCGACTCGTAGTAGAAGTCGGTGCCGGACATGTGGATGAGCTCGGCGGCCTGGTCCTGGATGGCCTTGACGACCTCGGGATGGCAGTGTCCGGTGGAGGTGACGGCGATGCCGGCGGCGAAGTCGAGGAACTCGTTGCCGTCGACGTCTTCGACGCGAAGGCCGCGGCCGCGTTTGGCGACCATGGGATAGGAGCGGGTGTAGCTGGGCGAGATAATGCGATCGTCGGCCTGAACGATGCGGCGCGCATTGGGGCCGGGGAGCGCGGTGCGGAGCTTTGGGCCGTACTGGGCGAGGATTTCGGCGGAGGTCGTGGTGGATTCAGTCGTGGTGCTCATGGTTCTCTCCTGTGGGTGTCGGCATTTTCGGAAATCGTGCGGCCTTGTCGTATCGTTCAGGGTCACCGCTTTTTGTTGATCGCGTTGACTTCAATTCCTACTCATTGGCCTAGAGCAATTCCGAAGGTGCAATTGGGCCTGAGTGGTCGTCCTGGTCGAGACGGAGTAGGGCGAGAGAGTCCTCTTCGGTCACCGGGCGCGGCAGATGCTGACGGTTGGGAGGCGCCAGCCGGACGCGCGGCGGGCAGCGGTGACTAGTCGCTGCCGAAGAGGCTAGGTCGCGTGCGGGTGGGGAGCACGCGCAGATGCCTGCGGGGCGCTATGGCGCGCGCAAACGACCAGCTCCAGCACTTGCGGCTGAAAAGCTGGTGCGAGTTTGAGAACGCTGAACGCATAACAAAGACTTTGGCTTGAGGATAGCACGGGAGCAGAAGAGCTGAACAAAAACAGGAGCAGAGGCACGATACGATAGAAGCATCCTGTTATGAGTGAAACTCGCAGTGCGCCTCCGAAGATCACGATTGTTCTTGCGTTTTTGAGCGTCTATTTTTGCTGGAGCGCGACGTACACGGCGATGCGAGTGGGCGTGAGTCTGCTGCCGGCGACGGTGCTGGCGGGTGTGCGGCTGCTGATTGGCGCGGGGCTGATGCTGGCATTTTGCGCCCTGCGCGGCAAGCGGCTATTTTATGTGCGCGGAGTGATGCGGCGGCTGATGCTGCTGGGTGTGATGCTGCTGTTTGGCGGGAATATTGGGCTGGTGTGGAGCGAGAAGTATCTGCCGAGTGGGCTGGCGGCGCTGATTGTGGCGGTGGTTCCGCTGTACGTGGTGCTGATTGAGATGGCGCTGCCGAACGGCGACCGGCTGCGACGGCAGGGCTACATTGGATTGGGGCTGGGATTTTGCGCGCTGGTGGCGCTGCTGTGGCCGAGTCTGCGGAGCGGCATTGATGGGCATCCGATGCAGGTGCTGGCGATTGGGGCGATTCTGGCGGGGGCGTTCTCGTGGGCGTCAGGATCGGTGCTTTCGCGGCGGATGAATCTGCCGGTGGATCCGCTGGTGGCGGCAGGCTGGGAGATGTTTGCGGCAGGCGCAACGAATGTGGTGTTTGCAACGCTGTTCTGGCAGTGGCCCCACGCTGTGTGGAACTGGACGAGTATTGGCTGCATCGGGTATCTGGTGCTGTTCGGGTCGCTGCTGGGGTTCAGCTGCTACATCTGGCTGATTGCGCATGTGCCGGTGGCCAAGGTGGCCACGTACGCGTATGTGAATCCGCTGATTGCGGTGGTGCTGGGCGCGCTGATTCTGCATGAAAAGCTGGTATCGACGGAGTATGTGGGGATGGTGGCGATTCTTGTGGCGGTCGCGCTGGTGACGTCCTCGAAACTATCGAGCGGAAAGAGCGCGGCGGAGGTGGAGTGCGCTCCGGTGGAGTCAGAGGCGTAGAGGCAGCGGGTCAGCAAGTCAGCGGGTCAGCGAGTCAGCGAGTCAGTGTGAGGCTGATTGGGCTAGTTCCTGCGGGGTGCGGCCTTGCTGGCGGAGAGTGCGGATGGAGAGCGCGTTGTGGCGCTTGGCGAGGCGCTCCCCGGCGGAGTCAGTGACCAGCGGGCAGTGATACCAGGCGGGTGGCTGGAGGCCGAGGGCGCGGTAGAGAAGAAGCTGGCGCGCGGTGGATTTGAGCAGGTCGGCGCCGCGGACGACCTCGGTGATGTGCATGGCGGAATCATCGACGACACAAGCGAGTTGGTAGGAGGGCACGGCGTCGCGACGCCAGACGAGGAAGTCGCCGAAGTCGCTTCCGGCGATGAACTGCTGCGGGCCGAAGTGCTGATCGCGAAAGGCAATGACTTCTCCGTCGGGGACGCGGAATCGCCAGTTGACCGCAGAGTGAGATGAGGGAAGGTTCTTCAGGTAGCTCTGGAGCGAGCCGGGCTGAAACTGGGACTGGGGTCGGCAGGTTCCGGGGTAGAGGGGTTCGTCGTCGTCATTTGGCGCTGCGGTGCTTTCGTGCGGGGCGGTGGCGGCGAGGGCGAGGTCTTTGCGTGAGCATGTGCAGGGATAGATGAAGCCCGTATTGCGCAACTGGTTGAAGGCGACGAGATACGAGGCGCGGCGCTGGCTCTGTGAGTAGGGGGCGAAAGGGCCGCCGATGTCAGGGCCCTCGTCCCATTGCATGCCAAGCCAGTGAAGGTCCTCGATTATGGCGTGGTAGAACTCGGGGCGCGAACGCTTCTGGTCAAGGTCTTCGTTGCGCAGGACGAGAGTGCCGTTTGCGTTGCGAGCGCGGGCATATGCAGTGAGGGAGGTTCGGGCGTGGCCGAGGTGGAGCAGTCCGGTGGGCGAAGGCGCGAGGCGTCCACGATATGTTGAGGCAGGCTGCGAGGGCATGCATTCATTATGACCGCGCAGCCGCCGTGTGGTCCGCAAGCAAGGGCGCTACTTGATTCCGACGACCATGGAGTCGGGGCCGACCAGATGTTCGACGCGGGTTTCGCGGAATCCAGCTTCCTTCATCCATCCTTCGCAGTCGGCTCCCGTATAGTCGAAGCCTCCGCCGGTTTCGACGAGCATGTTCAGGCTCATCATCAAGCCGAATGCATTCTGGGAGCGGTCGTTATCGATGATGGCGTCGTAGACGATGAACGCGCCGCCTTCGGGCAGGGCTTCCCATGCCTTGCGGACGAGCATGCGCTTGGTGTCGAGGTCCCAGTCATGCAGGATGTGGCCCATCATGATCACATCTGCTTTGGGCAGCGGCTGATCGAAGAAGCTGCCGGGTGAGAACTTGACCCGCTGCGCCAGCCCATGGAGATTCACGTAGTCCTCGAAGACAGGTCCGACCTCGGGTAGATCAAAGCCGGTTCCTTCAATGTGCGGGTTGGCGAGAGCGACCTGCGTAATCAAGTCACCCTGAGCGGTTCCGACATCGACAGCCGTTTTGTAGCTGCTCCATGGGAAGTTGTGGGCAATCGTGATATTTGCGCCGTGGCTCACGCCAGTCATGGCCTGGAGGAATTCTTTCAGGCGGGCGGGATCGGCATAAAGAATGGTGAAGGGGTTGGCGCCTCCATCGCGTGATTCGTTCTGGGGAAGACCGGTGCGCAGCGCAGTGGTGAGATGTCCCCAGAATGGATAGAGCCGATGGTTGGCCATATCGAGTATGCCGCCGATGTACGATTTTTTACGTTTGTCGAGGAAGAAATCGGTCGAGGGCGTGTTGTAGTACTTGCCATCGCGGCGTTCAAGGAACTTGAGGGCGACGAGGGCGTCAAGAAAGTCGCGTGCGCCGCGCGGGTGGAGGCCCAGCCGGCCTTGCAGGGTTTCGAGATCTTCGGGGTGCTTGGCCAACTCCGTGAAGAGTTCCATTTCGACGGCGCTTAAAAGGGTTTTGGAAGCCCAGAAGCCAAGGCCTACCTGCAGGATCTGATCAGGTTGCACTTCATTCATGTTGATTTTCAATCTCCAGACTTGGGTAGTGTCAACGTTATAGCAGTCCGGTTGCCGGATTGTCGGCAAATTTTATTCCAGGGCAATCGCAGGCGGGATTATTTGCTCTGTGTGGGGAGTGAGTTGGCTCTGACGCCTGTGACTTTGTGCTCAAACAGGTCGGGGATGCTGGTGAAGGCGATGCGTGTGGGCGCGGCAGCTTTGGCGAGCAGCATGCCTCCGGGCATGAGGGTCTCGAGGCCGTATTTGTGATTGAGCGTGTCCATGGCGGCGGAGAGACGGGTGCGGCGGGACTCGCTTTCGAGCGAAGAGAAGAGGGTGAGTGTGTGCAGATGGTCGGGAACGAGGTGGCCAAGCCATACGCCGACGTGGAAGGGTTTTCGGTAGCTGGGGTCCCGCGGGCGGAGGCTCCAGAGCTTTGTGAGTGCATCGATGAGGGTCTGGCTGTCCTGACACTCCACGACGGGGATGGTGTGGGACCATGCAACGCGGAATCTGGAACCGGAGATTGTTGAGGATTCAGGTGCAAAAAACTTGAGGAACAAAGAGACATTTGTGGTCCAGAGGCCAGCGGTGCGAAGGCGAAGGGCCGCTTTATGCAGGAGCTTGTGGGCAACGGCGCGCGCGCCTTCGATGGTGCGGAGTTCGGGCGGCAGGACGTGGCTGTGGCTGATGGATTTGGGGTGATCGAGAGGCGCGTCATTGAAGTCCTCTCCGCGGAGCCAGTGCCAGAGCCTTTCTCCATTAATGCCGCCCCAGACGTGGTTCATCTGTTCGCGATCGAGGGCGAGCAACTGCGGCATGGTGCGGATGTGGTGCTGGTGCAGACGTTGTTCCATGCGTGCACCGACGCCGGGGAGGTCGCGGAGTTGGATCTGGCTGAGCGCAGAGGCGAGAATGTCCGGCGTGAAGGCGACGAGGCCGTCGGGCTTTTCCATGTCGGAGGCGATTTTGGCGAGGTAGCGGTTGGGTGCGAGTCCGATGGAGCAGCGCAGAGTGCTGCCGGCATGGTCGCGGATGGATTGCTTGATGGCATGCGCGAGATCGAGAGCGTTGAGAAGTGATTGTTCACGGCCCATCAAGCGGACGGCCATTTCATCGATGGACAGGACAGCGGTAACGGGTGCGCAAAACTCGACGGCGCGGATGATGGTGTGGTGGTACTGGACGTAGAATTCGTGGCGTGCTTCGACGATGGCGAGACCGGGGCAGAGACGTTTCGCTTGGTTGACGGGAGTGCCAGTTTTGATGCCAAAGGCTTTGGCTTCATAGCTGGCAGCGATGGCGCAGGTGGTATCGGCCATGAGGGGGACAACGATGACCGGACGATTGCGGAGCCGGGGCTGGAGTTGCTGCTCGATGGAGGCGAAGTAGGAGTTGAGGTCGAGGAAGAGCCATCGGACGGCGGCGGACGGCGGGTTGTGGCGAGGTGTGAGCACGCCCTATTTTCGTCTTTTCTTCGCTCTTTGTGGTAAAAATTTTGCTCGCCTGTAACTCAGTGCAATTTCGAGGTTTTGAGCCAGGCGAGAGCTGGTTTTGCACATTATGTGAAGGCGGGATGAAGCAAGCCTTACGGAGGGTTCAGATTTCCAGGTAGAATAGAAGTCAGGGGGGTGATTCGATGGGGATCGTAAAAGCACATGAAATCCTGATCTACCTCTCAACCCTGAGCGGATATCTACCGGCCATCCTGATTACGCTTGGCGTGGCAGTTCTGATCGGCTGTGCGGTGGGTTGCATCTGTGAGCCGTGCGCTGAAAAGGATGATCTATTTCACAATGAAGTGATTTAGATTTCCTTAGTCTTTGACCGCACCGAAACAGATTGAGGGCTGCCGGTCGGGCGGCACAGGTGGGGTTGTGCACACAGCATTGGTGCGTGAATTTTCCGTGCCTGCTGTTGCAATTGCTGCCCTGCGGGGTGTGTTCCATCTATAATCCGACACGATGGAAAACCGGGAGCACGCAATCGAAGAACTTGCGCGCCGCAACCGCCTGGCAGAAGAGGGCGGAGGGCAGGAGCGGCGTGAGCGCCAGGCGTCGCAGGGCAAACTTTCCGCACGTGAGCGGATTGCATTGCTGCTGGATGAAGGCACGTTTGAAGAAACCGACAAGTTTGTAACGCACCGATGCACCGACTTCGGAATGGCGGAAAAGCGCTTTCCGGGGGACGGATTTGTGACGGGCTATGGCCGTGTGGATGGGCGCACGGTCTTTGTGTTTGCGCAGGACTTTACGGTGTTTGGCGGCTCGTTGTCTGAGTCGAATGCGGCAAAGATTGTAAAGCTGATGGACATGGCGATGAAGGTGGGTGCGCCGATTGTGGGACTGAATGATTCGGGCGGGGCGCGGATTCAGGAAGGCGTGGTGTCGCTGGCGGGGTACGCGGATATTTTTTTGCGGAACACGCTGGCGAGCGGGGTGATACCGCAGATATCGGCGATTCTTGGGCCGTGCGCGGGCGGAGCGGTGTATTCACCGGCGATCACGGACTTCACGATGATGGTGGACAAGACGTCGTACATGTTTGTGACCGGGCCGGACGTGATCAAGACGGTGACCCATGAAGAAGTGAGCAAAGAAAAGCTGGGCGGTGCGACGACGCACAATGAGCTGTCCGGCGTGGCGCACTTTATGGCGCGTGACGACCAGGAGTGCATTGCGATGGTTCGCGAACTGCTGAGCTTTTTGCCGTCGAATAATCTGGAAGACCCGCCGCGCAAGGCGTGCACGGATGCGGCGGACCGGGCGGACAAGGAGCTGGACACGATTGTTCCGTTCGATTCGAGCCAGCCGTATGACATGAAGCTGGTGATTGAGCGGTTGGTGGACGATGGGTACTTCTTTGAGGTCCACGAGCACTTTGCGCGGAACATGGTGATTGGTTTTGCGCGGATGAACGGGCGTTCAGTGGGGATTGTTGCGAACCAGCCGGCGTATCTGGCGGGTGTGCTGGACATTGATGCGAGCGTGAAGGGGGCGCGGTTTGTACGCTTCTGCGATGCGTTTAATATTCCACTGATCACGCTGGAAGACGTGCCGGGATTTTTGCCGGGAACGCAGCAGGAATACGGCGGGATTATTCGTCATGGGGCGAAGCTGCTGTATGCCTTTGCCGAGGCGACGGTGCCGAAGCTGACGGTGATCACACGCAAGGCCTACGGCGGCGCGTACTGCGTGATGAGTTCGAAGCATCTTCGCACGGACGTGAATCTTGCCTGGCCGACGGCGGAGATAGCTGTGATGGGGCCGGAGGGCGCGGTGAATATCGTCTATGGCCGCGAGCTTGATCAGGTGGTGAAGCAGGCGGAGGTGTACGAAGGTGCGCTGACCGAGGACCGGAAGAGTGAAGTGCTGGCTGCGGCGCGTGCAGAGAAGGTGCATGAGTTCCGCGAGCAGTTTGCGAACCCGTATATCGCGGCGGAGCGTGGCTACCTGGATGCGGTGATTCTGCCGCATGAGACGCGGCGGCGGCTGATCGATGCACTGGAGATGTTGGACGGCAAGCGGGACAAGAATCCGCCGAAGAAGCACGGGAATATTCCGCTGTGAAGACTGGGCGTCGAGGCGTACGCGCTTCGCGCCTTTATAAGCCGAGGTATTCGAGCAAAACCAGAGTTACCGTAAGATAGTTCCATTTTGAATGGAGTGCAGGGACGCCGCTCCCTGATGGTCGCGTCGACTGGGGATTTGCCGCTCCGCCTTACCCCATTTCTGGTTTTGCTTTAGCCCACAATATTGGTTTTCCCTTTTCATTGCGAGTGATGTGGGCCATGGGCGTGTGGTGGTCGTGGGTGAAGAGGACCAGCCACTGCTCGGGAATGGCGCGGGAATAGAAGCGCTTGCGCTGCTCGATGCAGGTGAGCGGATCGAGGTCGTAGCCCATGACCCAGGTGATGTCGAGATGGGCGCTGGTGGGGATGAGGTCAGAGATGTAGCAGGCGCGTTTTGGGCCGGAGTCGATGTTAACGGCGAGCATCTGCGCGGTGTGGCCGGGGTAACACTCGACGGATATGCCGGGAACGATGGGGGTGGATTCGCCGGGGTGGGTGTCGAGCAGAGTCATTTGGCCAGATTCGACGAGTGGATCGTAGTTCGGGCTGATGTAGCTGATGGCGTCGCGTTCGAGCTGGAGATGGCCATGGGCGACCTCTCCGCGATGGGCGAAGTAGCGGGCATTGGGAAAAGTGGGCACGATGCGGCCGTCGGGTGTGCGGGTGGTGTTCCATCCGCAATGGTCAAAGTGCAGGTGCGAGTTGATCACAATGTCAATTTCTTCAGGGCGGATGCCGGCTTCGGCAAAGGCCTGCGGGAGCTGCTCCCTGGCGCCGTATATAGTTTTGAGCTTGTCGCTCAGTTTGTTGCCAATTCCTGTTTCGATGGCGACGGTGTGTTTGCCGGTGCGGACGATGACGGTGTTAAGTCCGAGGAGGATGCGATTCTGATCGTCGGCGGGCGCGCGCTTTTCCCAGAAGGTTTTGGGGACAACTCCGAACATGGCGCCGCCGTCGAGATAGTAAGCGCCGTCGCTAAGGATGGTCAGTTCGAAGTCCCCGTGCGTGGTGTGTCCACGCACGAGGTTGTGCGTATTGGGGCGTTCGTCCGGGTGCATTCCTACTCCGTAGGATGCGCAGGTTTGAGATATGTATCAAATTCCCAAACGATGCGGTTGAAGAGCTCCTGACGCGCGGCTGGGCCGGCGATGGAGTGGGTTTTGCGCGGGAAGACGTTGTAGTCGTAGGGAATGCCCGCATCGATCAGCTTCTGGATGAACTGAATGGTGTTGGCGAAGTGGACGTTGTCGTCTCCGGTGCCGTGGAAGATGGCGATGTGGCCGTGCATATCCTTTGCGCTGTTGATGACAGCGTCCTCGTCGTAGACTTTCGGATTCTCTGAGGGCAAGCCCAGATAGCGTTCGGTGTAAATGGAGTCGTAGAGCCGGAAATCGGTGACGGGGGCAACAGAGACGCCGACGCGGAAGCGGTCCGAGTGCGTGAGCGCATAGAGGGTAAAGGTTCCGCCCCAGCTCCAGCCCCAGAAGCCGAGCCGGTGCGGATCGAGCTGCGAATATTTCGCAAGAACCTGATCGATAGCGGTGAGCTGGTCGGCAAGCTGCGGCGGGCCGAAGTCGTGATAGGCGAACTGCTCGAAGTCGCGTCCGCGATTGCCCATGCCGCGATTGTCAACGTGAAGGACGGCGAAGCCGTGTTCAGCGAGCAACTGGTCAAAGAAGAGGCTGGGGCTCCATGCGTTCATGATGGTATCCGCGTCGGTGCCTCCATAGGGATTGACGATGAGAGGAACGCTATGAGGTGCGGTCTGGTTCGAAGGCAGGGAGAGCGTGCCGTAGAGAATTGTCTTGCCGTCGGCAGCGGTCAGCGTGAGCGGGATCGGCGGTGTGAGCGTGTGGCCTTCGAGTGGATGGGAATGCCAGAAGGCGGTGCAAAGACCCTTATCTGTGCAGTAGCTGACGGTGGGGGGGCGCAGCATGCTGGATGAGGTGTCGATGAAACGCGCGCCTTTGGGCGGGAAATCGGCCTTGTGAACGCCCAAGGTGGTGGTTACCTGGCGTTTACCAGAGCCGTCAAGCTGCACGGCCCAGACCTGTTCGCCGCGAGGGTGTCCCTCATTGGAGGTGTAATAGACAGTACCCGTAGACTGATCGACTTTGCCGATGCTTTTGACTTCGTAAGGGCCATGCTCGAGTTCGCCGGCGAGCGTTGCTTCGCCGGCGAGCGGATGCGCGGCGTTAAAGGTATAGCGATAAATATGCGTGTGGCCGTCGCGCCAACTGAGGATGAGGAACTGATGGACGCCGACGAATTTTACGCCGTAGTTAGTGGTGAAGTACCGGGGGTCAGTCTGTGCGAGGGCGAGATGGACCTTGCCGGTGCTGGCGTCGGCGAAGTAGATGTTCAGGTGTTGCTGATCGCGGGCGAGCACCTCAACCCAGATGACGTTGGGGTTGACCCAGCCGAAGCGCGGGATGTAGTCGTTGCCGGCGCTGAGAGGGATATTGAGCCAGCGGGTTTTGCCGCCGGATGCACTGACGACGCCTACGCGCACTGCGGGATTGGGGTCGCCGGGCTGGGGGTAGCGCTGCTCCTCGACGGTGGGGTGGACGGTGAGCCAGTCAGTGATGGGGTAGGTGGGAACGTGGGTTTCGTCCATTTGCAGATAGGCGAGGTGTTTTGAGTCGGGTGACCAGAAGTAGTTGCTGCGGACCTCAAGCTCTTCGAGGTAAACCCAGTCGACTTCGCCATTGAGAAGGTTGGGGCCGGTTGTGTTGGTGAGTGCGACGGAATGATCTGCTCCGCGGTGAACCTTCTGGACAAAGAGGTTGTGGTCGCGAATAAAGGAAAGAGTTTTTCCGTCAGGAGAAAACTTGGGGTTGTCGCCGCTCTGCATGTGGGAGTCGCCGACCTGGACGTTTTTGCCGGTGCGAAGGTCGTAGAGCCAGAGCTCGCCATTGGTGTCGAAGAGCAGATGCTGGGAGCCGGGTGACCAGATGTAGTCGGGCTCGCCGTAGCGGTTGCGGTGGTCGCGGTTCTGTTCGCTGATTTTGGCGTTGAGCAGGGGGGCGATTTTTGCGTGGTCAATGAGTTTCTTGAGTTTGCCGTCGGCAATGTTGATCTGCATGACGTTGCCCTTGCCATCGATGTAGGTGGCGTGTTTGCCATCCGGCGACCATGTGATCCCACTAGGCGGCGAGCCGGTGAGGCTCTTGCCGCCGAAGATTTCCTTTACGGTCCAGGGACGGGTGGTCTGTGCTGGCAGGGGCGGTGCAGTCTGCGCGTAGATAACAGGAAAGGCAGCGAAGAGGATGAGCGAAAAGAGTGGAGCGATGTATGGACGCAAGAACGACTCCTGGCCTGAAGGTGTTCGCCGTGGGCCACCCTTGATAGCAGGCAAGAAAGATTTGGGCGAAATAGCATTTTACCTCCAAGTGCAGGCGGTTATGCGCTTTGTTTGAGGGAAGAACAGGGCAGGGAGGCTATCCGAGGGGGTTTCTGGTTTCCTGCGGGAAGGATGAACGTATAAACTTTGTGTTCAGTGATGAATGACGAACTCTTAGCTCTTACGCAGCTCCAAGACACAGACCAGAAGATCAACAACCTACGCGCCGAAATTGCCGCACTGCCAAAGCAGCTTGCCGCGCTGGAAGAGAAACTGGTCTGGCAGCGGTCGCACGTGGATCAGATGGCGAAGTCGATTCACGAGGAAGAAAGCAAGCGGCGGCGCCTGGAGAGCGATCTGAAGGATGTGCAGCAGAAGGTCGCGAAGTTTCGCGAACAGTCGAGCAGCGTGAAGACGAACGAGCAGTTTCATGCTCTGCAGCACGAGATCAGCTTTGCGGAGGCGGAAGTCAGCAAGATTGAAGATCGCGAGCTGGAGAGTCTGGAGTTGTCAGACGAACTGGATAAGCGACAGAAGGCCGCTCAGCAGGAGCTGGCGGACAACGCGAAGGTTGTGGAGATCGAGAAAGAGTCTGCGCGCAGGACGGCCGAGCAGCAGCAGCAGAGGATGGCCGCTCTGGCGGAGGAGCGCACGCGGCTGCGTGAGCAGATATCGGAAGGCAATCTTATGAACTATGACCGGATTGCCAGTTCGCGGGGCACAGCGCTTGCGCGGGTGGATGGGCAACGGTGCCTGGCCTGCCAGATGGCGCTGCGGCCCCAGTTGTGGAATGAGGTGAGGAGCGGGAAGTTGCTGCCGTGCGAGAGCTGTGCGCGTCTGCTGTACTTTGACGGCGAGAAGCCTGTGGAGCCGGATGCTCTGCCTGCGAGGGTGAAGAACAAGGCAGCAGCTGAGGCATGAAGCGGATCTGCATTGATATGGATGAGGTGCTGGCGGATACGCTGGGTGAGCACCTTGCCCGATACAATCGCGACCACAGTGAGGCCGTGACCAGAGCAGATTTGGAAGGAAAGTGGATTTGGGAGATAGTGTCAGCCGACCGGCATGATCGGCTTGAAGGGTATCTAAGGTCAGAGGATTTTTTTGAGAACCTGCCGGTGATAGAAGACAGCCAGCGTGTTTTGCGCGAGCTGGTGAAGCATTACGAAGTTTTTATTGCCACGGCGGCGATGGAGTTTCCAAACTCATTTGGGCCGAAGTATCGATGGCTGCGCAGGCATTTTTCGTGGCTGCAGCCCACGAACTTTGTGTACTGCGGGGACAAATCAATCCTGAATGCGGATTATTTGATCGACGATCAGCCGTTGCACTTCAAGCGGTTTGCGGGTGAGGGGATTTTGTTTACGGCTCCGCACAACCTGAAGGTGACGGAGTACAGGCGGGTAGATAACTGGGTGGAGGCGGGGAGGTTGTTCCTCCCCGAAGTGGAGTTCCTAGGAGCGCCGCAGCGCGGATAGGTCGGCATGCGGGCGCGTGAGTGAACCCAGCGGTTTATCCCCTGGTGAGGCTGGATTTTCAGCGGAACTTGGCGATGATCGCGCACCGAGAGGCGAACCCAGAGGGCGCAGGTTGAGCGTGGGTTGCGCGACCGGCTGCTGGTGCATGGTGACAATAAGGGCGATTGCCGACTCTTTGCCGGCGCAGTAGTAGGAGTGCGGCGTACTGGCATCGAAGTAGACGGAGTCTCCGGTTTCGACCAGGCTGGTTTTGTCGCCATGTTTGATTTCAAGTATGCCTTCGAGAACGTAGAGGAATTCGTAGCCCGGATGGACGTGCGGGCGAATGTCGTTTACGCCCTTGAGGGGAATGAACTCCGCGTAGTAAGGATCGAGGCTACGGTCAGGAACCATGTAGGCAAGGCTCTCGAAGTAGTAGGTAGGATTCTCGACCCCGCTCTGAGGCAGGCGAACCCGGTCGGTCTTCTTGTGGACGCGGAAGAGGGTGTGGGCTTCCGGTTCAAAGAAATAGGAAAGGTCCTTGCTGAAAACCATGGCAATGCGCGCCAGGTTTCGCAGTGTGGGGACGACACGTCCGGTTTCGAGCTGGGAAAGGAAGCTGGCTGAAAGGCCGGTATGTTTTCCCAGTTCAACAAGGCCCATGGATTTTTTAAGGCGCAGGCGTTTGATGCGCTCTCCAATGCGACGTTCGGCGATGAAAGCCTCGGCAGATGAGGGGTCGACTTGTTCACGATTCCGGAGGCCAGTGCGGGCAGGATCTTGACGTGCATCCGGCTTGGAAGCTGTTTTTTTGGTGGCCATGTGGGTTTCTCAATGCTTTCAAAAAAAATTAGATGCGGAGCTTCGCCTTTTTGTTGTTGATGTTACAACATATTTTGACTGGGTAAATAGTCCCCTTTGTACATCTAACTCCAGGAGTTAGAGCAAGAGAGAAGGTCATGATGGATCCAGAAGTAAATCAAATACTTGTGAGCGGTGGCTCAGGACTGATTGGGACATCCTTAGTACGTTCGCTGACCCAGGATCGGATTGCTGTGATTCGTCTGGTACGCCGTAATCCGAGAGGCCCGGACGAAGTGGAGTGGAATCCTGAGGCTCAGGAACCGATTGCTGATCTGAGTGCTTTGGAGGGCGTGAAGGCTGTAATTCATTTGTCGGGAGTGAACCTGTCGGCGCACCGATGGACGGAGGCGTACAAGAAGAAGATTGTCGATAGCCGTGTGGGGCCGGCGGGTGCGTTGGTGCGGATGCTGCGGCAACTGAAGTCGCCGCCGGGAAGTTTGCTATGCGCATCGGCGATCGGAATCTACGGGAATCGCGGGGAAGAGAAGCTGACCGAGGCATCTGTGCCGGGGACGGGGTTTTTGGCGGAGACGTGCCGGGCATGGGAGGCGGAGGCGTCCGTAGCCGCGGAGGCGGGGATGCGTGTGGTGCATCTGCGGACGGGTGTGGTGCTGGCGCGTGAGGGGGGAGCGCTGGACAAGATGCTGCCTCTTTTCCGCGCCGGGCTGGGGGGGAGACTTGGCAACGGGAAGCAGTGGATGAGCTGGATTGCGATTAGCGACCTGGTGCGGGCGGTGCGGCACATTCTGGAGACGGATGCGCTCAAGGGGCCGGTGAATCTGGTTGCGCCGATTCCGGTGACGAATGCGGAGTTTACGCGGGCACTGGGGCGGGCGCTACACCGTTTTGCCGTGATGCCGGCGCCAGCGTTTGCGCTGAGGGCGGTACTGGGGGAGATGGCGGATGCGGCGCTGCTGGCCTCGACGAGGGTGATTCCGCAGCGGCTGGGGGAGACGGGGTTCCATTTTGATTTTCCGGAGATCAATGCTGCATTGAAGCTGCTGGTCTAGTGCTCTGCTAGGCTAGTCGTGGAATGAGAGTGATGGTTCGTGGTGTGGGCGCAGGTCTGCGAGAGGCAGTGAGACTGGGGTTGATTGCTCCAGTGATGCTGATGGCTGGATGTGCGATGGTGGCGGTCCCCAAGCCGCCAAGTTTGAAGCTGCCGGAGCCGGTGACCGACCTGACGGCGCAGCGGGTGGGCGGCACGGTAGAACTGCACTGGACGATTCCGAAGCGGGCGACGGACAAGGTATTGCTGGAAGGCATGCAGGGGACGAAAGTGTGCCGTCATGTCAGCGGAGGACCGTGCGTGGTCGCTGCGCGGCTGAAGTTTATGCCGCAGGCGGAGGCGAATTACACGGACAAGTTGCCGAGTGCGCTGAAATCTGGATCGCTGCGCGCGCTGCGCTACACCGTAGAACTTGAGAATGCCGCAGGGCGTACGGCTGGATCATCCAATGTGGCGGTGACGGCGGCGGGTGCGGTTCCAGGGAAGATCGAGAACGCGCGGGCACGTGTGCAGGCGAACGGCGTGGTGCTGCTCTGGACACCGGAGGGTGGTCAAGAGACGGTGCGACTTGAACGGAAGCTCGAAGCAAAGCAGACGAGCAAAAGGGCCGGGGTTCCAGGAGAGCAGACGCTGGAGTTTTCAGGAACAGATGAGGGCAAGGTGCTGGATGAGGATGCAGTGCTGGACCACACATACCTTTACAAGCTGCAGAGGGTTGTTCGGCTGACGCTGGATGGCAAACAAATGGAAGTGGCGAGCGCACCCAGCGCACCGGTGAGGGTAGATGCGCGGGATGTGTTTCCTCCGGCGGAGCCGAAGGGACTGCAGGCGGTGGCGGATGCGGCGGAGCGCGCCATTGATCTCTCGTGGCAGCCGGATACGGAGGCGGATTTGGCGGGGTACCGGGTGTATCGGCGAGAGATTGGATCGAGTGCGCCGCCGGTGCGGATATCGCCGGTGGTAGAGCCGGCGGCGACGTTTCTGGATGAGAAGGTCGAGGCGGGAAAGAGCTACATATATTCAGTGAGCGCGGTGGATCGCGACGGGAATGAGAGCGCGCGGTCGGCGGAAGTGGTGGAGTCGCTTCCGCAGCAATGAAGAGGAGAGAGGGCCGAGGATGAGATATTGCCGTTTCCGGATGAATGAAGGCACGTACTATGGTGAGCTGGCCGAGCGAGACGGGAAGCTATGGATCGAGCGGCTGAAGGAGCCTTTTGAGGAGGATCCGTGGGCGCGTGGCCCGATGGAAGACTTTGAGCCGGTGGCGATGGATGCTGTACAGGTGCTGTCTCCGGTGGTTCCGCGGAAGATTGTATGCATCGGGCGGAATTACCGGGACCATGCGGCGGAGCTGGGGAATGAGGTTCCAAAGCAACCGCTGCTGTTTTTGAAGCCGCCGTCGGCGGTGATCGCCGCGGAGGATGCGATTCGGAGGCCGGAACAGTCGCATCGGGTGGACTTTGAGGGCGAGCTGGGCGTGGTGATCGGGAAGCAAGCCTGGCAGATCGGCCCGGATGAGGATGTGAGTCAGTACATTCGCGGCTACACGATTGTGAATGACGTGACGGCGCGCGATTTACAGAAGTCGGACGGGCAGTGGTCGCGGGCGAAGGGGTTCGACACCTTTTGCCCGGTGGGGCCGCTGGTGACGGATGAGATTGATCCGGCGGCGGGCATTCGTGTGGAGACGCGACTGAATGGAGAGGTAAAGCAGCAGGGGACGACGCGGGACCTGATTTTCCCGATTGACGTACTGCTTCGCTACATTACAGCGGCAATGACGCTGTATCCGGGGGATTTGATTCCGACGGGGACTCCGGCGGGGGTTGCGCCGATGAAGGCAGGAGACCGGGTTGAGGTGACGGTGGAGGGAATTGGGACGCTGGGGAATCCGGTGACCTGATTCTGTTGTCCTCATCTAAAAGAATAGAGCGCCACATTTCATTGGTCTTGCATGTAATGAAGAAGTGCGAAGGGGGTGCGTTTCCTTCCGCTAAGAGATGGCCGATAATAAAGACAGGTGCTAGGAGGAAATATGCCGAAGAATTTACTGGAACAGCTTCGCGGAATGACGACGGTTGTCGCCGATACGGGCGATATTGACGCGATTGAGAAGGTGAAGCCGCAGGATGCGACGACGAATCCGTCCCTGATTACGGCCGCAGCGCAGATGCCGCAGTATGCGCCGATTGTGGACGGCGTGCTGGCTGACGCGAAGAAGCGGCTGGGCGAGGATGCGAGCGATGAAGCCGTCGCCAAGGAAGCGTTCAAGCACTTGGCGATAGCTTTTGGGAAGAAGATTCTGGCGATTATTCCGGGCCGGGTTTCGACGGAGGTGGACGCGCGACTCTCCTACGACACGGAGAAGACGCTGAAGCAGGCGCGGGAGATCATTGCGCTGTATGCGGACCAGGGGATATCGAAAGAGCGGATTCTGATCAAGATTGCCTCGACGTGGGAGGGGATTCGGGCGGCGGAGCAACTGGAGCAGGAAGGCATCCACTGCAATTTGACGCTGCTGTTCGGGATTCACCAGGCGGTGGCATGTGCGGAGGCGAAGGTGACGCTGGTCTCGCCGTTCGTGGGCCGGATTCTGGACTGGTACAAGAAGGACACGGGCAAGGACTACCAGGGCGCGGATGATCCGGGCGTGCAGTCGGTGACGACGATTTATAACTACTTCAAGAAGTTCGGCTACAAGACTCAGGTGATGGGCGCGAGCTTCCGGAATACGGGTGAGATTCGCGAGCTGGCGGGATGCGATCTGCTGACGATTTCTCCAACACTGCTGCACGAGCTGGAGGCGACCGAGGAAGAGCTGCCGCGGAAGCTGGACCCGGAGAAGGCGAAGTCGATGGAGATCGAGAAGCTGACGATCGACAAGGCAACCTTCGACACGATGCATGCAGCGGACCGCATGGCGCACGACAAGCTGAAAGAGGGCATTGAAGGCTTCTCGAAGGCTCTGGAGAACCTAGAGCAGATGCTGGCGAAGCGGGTTGCGGAGAGCAGCGCGAAGGAGCCGAAGCCGGTCGGCGCGGACTAACGGACTAGCCGTCCAGGCACACGCGCCTTTGGCGCCGATCGGGAACGGGCTTTCATGGCCGCTCCCGGTGGTCGCGGGAAACGAAGCGCAGATTGAATGAAAAAGGGCAAGCCTTCGGGTTTGCCCTTTTTGTGTCTGTGCGGGAAGTGGGGGGCTGGTATCTTGCTGGAGTAGCGCAAATCCCATAGAGAAGCACACCGAAACATGCTGACTTTTGCCGCAATTGATATCGGTTCGAACTCGTGCAGGCTGAAGATTGCGCGGGTAGTGCAGCACCGGTTGCGTGTGGTGCATGAAGACCGCGAGGTGACACGGCTGGGGGCGAGCGTGTTTGAAACGGGGCTGGTGTCTCCGGATGCGATGGCGGCAACGCTGCGCGCGCTGAAGCGGTTTTACAAGGCAGTGCAGATGCACGGAGCCGATCAGGTGCGGGCGGTGGCGACGGCGGCGATGCGCGACGCGCGGAACGGGCGGGCGTTCCTGGCGTGGGTGAAGGACGAGACGGGCTGGGAGGTGGAGATCATCTCCGGGCTGGAAGAGGGAAGGCTGATTCATCGCGGAGTGATGAGCAACGAACCCGGTACCGCGGGCCGCTGCCTGCTGATTGATGTTGGCGGGGGAAGCTGCGAGATATCGCTTTCAGAGCGCAAGCGCCTTGTGGACACGGTGAGTCTGCCGCTGGGTGCGGTGCGGCTGACGCAGGAGTTCATAAAAAACGATCCGCCGACGAAGGGCGATATTACGCGGATGAAGAAGTTTATTGCGCGCGAGCTGCGGCGGGCGTCGCGGAAGATTTCCGGAGAGCGGGTGCGGGTGGTGATTGCGACGTCGGGGACGGCGGCGGCGCTTTCGGCAGCGAGCCTGGCGATGCGGAAGGGCGGTGCGTTCAAGCCGGGCTATGAGGCTCCGACGGCGGATGTAGCGAAGCTGGCGGCGAAGCTTACGAAGATGAACAACGGGGCGCGCAGCTCGGTTCCGGGGATTGGGCCGAGACGGTCGGAGATTATCGTGGCCGGCGCACACGTGTATGCGGTCCTGCTGGAACACTTCGGTCTGCCGGGGCTGCGCTACTCGGACATGGGGCTGCGGGACGGGATTCTGGCGCAGATGCTGGCGGAGAGCGACGCGCGGACGAGGGCTCACCAGCAGTACGAGCGCGACCGCTGGGAGGCAGTGCTGGAGATCTGCCGGAGGTATGGAGTTGATCTGAAGCAGGCGGAACCGGTGCGGGCGCATGCGGCGCAACTGTTTCGTGATTTGTCGATGATTCATGCGCTTCCGCCGGAGTACAAGACATGGCTGGAGTCGGCGGCGATGCTGCGTGACATTGGGAAGTTCATGAACTACCAGGGGCACCATCGGCACGCGCAGTACATCATCGCGAATTCAGAAATTTTTGGATTTACGGCGACGCAGCGGGTGGTGGCATCGGCGATTACGCGGTACATCGGCAAGAGCCGGCCAGAGCCGCAGGGGCGGACGATGCGGCAGGTTCCGGTGGAAGAGCACGAGCATGTGCGGCGCGCTGTGGTGCTGCTGCGACTTGCGGTAGCACTGAATCAGGACCGCGCGAGCGACGTGCTGCGGGTGCGGGTGAAGGTGTTTCCCAAGCGGGTGATGCTGGAACTGAGTCCGGGACGGACGGGGGCGGAGCTGGAGTTATGGTCGCTACGGAAAGAAGCGGCCTACTTCCGCGAGGTTTTCCGGCGGGAGCTCTTGGTGACTTTGGCGTAGACGCCGCGGAGGATGCGCGGATCCACAAGCCAATGCAGGGTGCCCGGGCGGTGGGCGACGTCGACACGCGCAATGGCGCCTTTGCGGAGGCGGATACGGGGCTTGTCTGACGGGCCGGTAATGCCCAGGCTGGCGGTGCCACGGGTTCCGATAAGAGAGCCGAGGAAGACGGGCAGGTTGGGATTGTGCCCGACGACCAGAACGTTGTCATAGCCGTGGAGTCCGCTTACAAGCTTGTCGAAGGCTGCAACCTTAGTGTTCGGGCTGAGGGCTTCCGAGACGAGGATTTTGGCGTCGTAGCCGGTTTCAGTGCCGACGAGCGAGGCGGTCTGGAGGGCGCGCTTGAGTGGACTGGAGACGATGAGATCAAACTGCACATTCAGGGCATTGAGACAGTTGCCAACAAGCAGACACTGCTGCTTACCCTCTTTGTCGATGGAGCGCTTGACGTCAATGAGTGGATTTGCGCGGCGCGTTCCGGCGCTGGCGTGGCGAAGGATGTATAGATTCACGGGTTATTTCCGAGGTAAAGGCGGACTTTTAACGCAATTGTAACAATCGGGGCGCCGGAACAGCCAATTCGGGGAGGTTGTGAGGGCGGTGTAAGGAGCTGTTTTTCAATGATTTGTTGGCTATTTCTGCTCTGGTGTAAGTTGCCAGAGTTCGCTGACGAGGAGACCCGAGAGGAAGGATTTTCGATTGCGGAGTTCAAGACCGGAGCTGGCAAGGACGGTGGGGTGGTTGGGGAGTGTGTATGTCTGGAGGCCGGTGATAAGGCGGAAGGCGAAGTAGAGCGAAGCGACGATGAGCTTTGCGGGGAGGGCGGCAAGGCCGGAGGGAATGGCGAATTCGGAAACGAGCCAGACGGCGTTCGGCGCGAGGTGGGGGCGGATGGCTTGAGCAAGAGCGCGGACCTGGCTGGTGGTGAAGCAGTCGAGGAAGAAGTGCGTGACGACGAGGTCGCAGGTTCCGGCAGGGGTGAAGGTAAGTGCGTCTGTCTGATGTATGTAGACGCGATCTTCGGCCTGGATGGCTGCGACGCGGGCACGGAGGAGGCGCAGCATGGCGGGGCTTTGATCGACGACATCGGCATGGAGCGCGGGGTTGGCGGCGAGGAGCCGGGCGAGGAAGCGTCCGTCCCCGTCGCCGAGGACAAGAGCGCGGCGGGCGGAGGTGAGCTGGGGAAGGCGGTAAAAGCGGCATCGCTCGAGCATGGGGCCGAAGGACAGGTATTCAAGCCAGCGGTATGGGCGGGCGATGCGGTCGAAGTTGGCAGTGTGGGCGGGGCTGTGGCGGAGGGGTGGCATCAGCGGATGAAGAGTACCAGGAGCGGGGTAAGGAGCGGGGTAAGCAATGCCGCGTCGGCAGCGATGCGGAGGTGCAGGGACGATAGCGGGGAACGGTCGAGCGCGATGAGAAGCAGCGCTGAGGCGGCGGCGGCGAAGCATAGGGCCGCTGCCGCGGGGTTGGATGGCAGCAGGAGAGCGGCGGAGAGGATTGCGGCGAGGGCGAGGGCGAAGCCGATCCTGCGGAGATGGTGCTGGCCCCATCGGGTTGTCCGGTCAGCGTGGCAGGGGTTCGCCGCAAGGAAGCTGACGCGCCGGGCTAAGTGGCGAGAGGGTTGCTCCCATTTTTCGATTGCGACACAGTTAAGCCAGCACAGGGCGGCGAAAAGGGCGGACAGCAGCAGGAGAATGACTTTGTCCTGCGCTGGATTGCGCGTGGCCGGCGGTGCTATGCGAGCGAGAGCAGGCACGGCGGTGGCAGAGGCGAAGACGACGGCGACGATGAGCTCCTTGGGAAACCAGCGCTCAATTCCGGGACCGCGCAGATGGACGAGAGCGAAGTATGCCGAGACGACGCTGAAGATAAGGATATCCGCGCGCCGGGCGGCGGGGAGCATGTGAAACAAGATGAGCCATGCGAGAAGGGCGCATACAGGGACAGCGATTGTCGCGATGGCGAAGCGATGACGCATGTAGAAGAAGTGCCGTTCGCGAAGGTGCGCAGGGTTGCGACGGAGCCCGTCGAGGATGCGGTCGGAAATGTAGAGAAGCCAGGTTCCGGCAAAGAGCAGGGGGAGCGCGTAGGGGGAGAGCGTGAGGTGGAATGCGCGGGCGAAACAGAAGGCCCAGAGGGTGGCGACGGATGGTGCGTCGAGGGAAAGCAGGTGCCATGCATGGATGGGTGCGAGTGCCATGCGTGTGATCAAGGGGCGCTGTGCCGGGATTGCGACTGGGGACTCAGAAAGCTGGGCCGCAGGCAGCACATGGTGTTGCGATAAAGGGATGGGTTGCGGGGCAATTGCCACGTGGCAATTTTACGGGAATGGGAGAATGAGTCTCCACGCGCCGCGGGGAATTTAGTTTAGTGCTGGCTGCGAGCGGTGGGTTGCATGCCGTCGTTTTGGGGTTGGATTTCTGATGGCCAGAGCTTGTCAAGCTCGACGGCATAGACAGAGAGGCGAACTAGATTTTGGTAATACACGTCCGGATTCAGGGACGCGTAGGTGTCCTTTGTCGATCCAGGGAGCTTTCTGCTCTTAAAGTCGACGGAGAAGAGCAAGACGGATTGGATGTTGTGGTGGCGGAATTCGCTGGTGGGATCGACCTTGAACCAGCCGCCAGGCAGGGCCAACTTTGGGACGGGGACATGCTGATCGAGTGCACCCTGCTCAAGCTGAATCGAAAGCCAATTGGATTGAAACCCGGTAATGGTGTCGTAGGGATTGACGTAGTAGCGCAGCGGGCCGAGGCCAAGACAGTCAAGCGCGACGACCCCGAGAGTGTTTTGGATCTGCCGGCTTGTAAGCGAGTCAAAAAGGGCCTTAGCGCCGGCTTTGCCTTCCACGTCGGCGAAGAGGAAGGTGTGCCGGCGGGGCGCCACCGTGAGCGCGTGGTAGATGAACGGCAGCATAAGAGCGCCGGTCCAGTTGTCGATGGCGCTTTGCCCCAAGCCTTCGTGTTTGTAGTCGGCGATAAAAAGAATGATTCCCGGACTGCGATGCGGCTGTGAGGAGGTGCGATCCGTGGAGAGGCCAGCGGGAAGGGTGCAGAGCAGGTTTTTGCCCCCTGGGAATGTCTGTTCACGCAGGTTGGACGCTTGGCACTCCAGGTCGTTGAAGGTCTGTTTCAACTGCGCGAGACGAATGGGGTTGGTTTGCGGGACATGCCGCAGCAGGAAGTTGACGGAAGTCCGGGGCATGTTCCAGAAGATGATGGGGTTCTGGCTGGTTTTTTTCGGAGGCGGCGGGTGCTGAGTTGGCGTGGGATGCGTGCTTTGCGCGGAAGCAATGACGGTGAACAGTGCGAGAGTGAAGGCGAGCATGCGCATGAGGGTCAAAGCCAGCTTATAGAAAGGACGTTACGTGTTGCCAGCATAGAGGTGTGCTAATCGTGCTACAACTGGAGGTTGGATTTGCTGAGGTCTATTGATAATGCGACGCACTCTTCTTACTACTTTTGCTATTGTCTGCTGCTCGGGGATGGTATTTGCCCAGAGCGCGCTTTCTGTGGACAAGATTTCTCCTGAATTGAAGGGGAAGATTGATGCCGCGGCTGAACAGGTGCTGGCGAAGACGGGCGTTCCGTCGGCATCCGTGGCGGTGGTAGAGCACGGGAAGATTGTCTACACGCATGCGTACGGGAAGGCGAAGCTGGATCCGCCAGTGGCGGCGACGCCGGCGATGCGGTATTCGATCGGGTCGATCTCGAAGCAGTTTACGGCGACGGCGATGCTGCTGTTGCAGCAGGAGGGTAAGCTGTCGATTGATGATCCGGTGTCGAAGTATCTGCCGGAGCTGACGCGGGCGAATGAAGTGACGATACGGATGCTGCTGTCGCATACGTCGGGCTATCAGGATTATTGGCCGGAGGACTATGTGATGCCTCCGATGAAGAAGGCGACGACAGCGCAGCACATTCTGGATGTGTGGGGTAAGAGGCCGCTGGATTTTGATCCGGGTACGCGGTGGCAATACTCAAACACGAACTACGTGATTGCCGGGCGCATTGTGGAGATGGTGAGCGGCGAGCCGCTGATGAAGTTTCTGCAGGAGCACATTTTCAAGCCGCTGGAGATGGAGGCGGTGTGGAACTCGGACGCGGAGAAGCTGGGCGACACGGATGCCGAGGGATACGTGCGGTATGCGCTGGGGCCGCTGCGGCCCGCTCCGAAAGAGGGCAAGGGGTGGATGTTTGCGGCGGGTGAGCTGGCGATGCCGGCGTATGACCTGGCGCAGTGGGACATCAGCATCATGGACCGGTCGCTGCTGAGCCAGAAGTCGTATGACGCGATGTTTGATCCGGTGATTCTGAAGGACGGCAAAAACTCACACTATGCGTTGGGGCTGTTTATCGAGAAGCGTGATGGGCACCTGGAGTATGAGCATTCGGGCGAGGTGTCGGGATTTGTTTCGGAGAACGTGGTGTTCCCGAACGACAAGGCGGCGATTGCCGTGCTGACGAACCAGATTGCTTCTCCGGCGGCGGCGGGGATTGGGCGGGCCCTGACTCCGCTGGTGCTCGCCAAGACCGAGTACAGCGAACCAATCGGCACTGGGCTGACAGCAGCGGAGACGCAGGCGCGGGAGATTTTTGTGGGACTGCAGCACGGGAAGATCGACCGGTCGTTGTTTACGTCGAACTGCAATGCGTATTTCGACAAGACGGCGCGGGGCGATTATGCGTCGAGCCTGGCGCCTCTGGGTGAGCCTGCGACATTCAAGGAAAAGGGCGAGGCATTGCGGGGCGGGATGACGTTCCGGGAGTACGCGGTGACGTTTGTGAGTTCTTCGCAGCAGGTAAGGGTGACGATGTATACGATGCCGGACGGGAAGCTGGAGCAGTATCTGGTACTGCCGGTGAACTAGGGACTGGCCGTCCAGGCAGCGGCTTCGCATGGCCACTTCCGTTGGTCGTGGGAGTTGAAGTTCTCTGTAATCTCAATCTCCCCCAGACCTTGGTTGGGCAGAAAGCGAAGCCAGCCTTAAGAGGCTGGCTTCAGTGTTTTGGGCTTAGAGTGGGCGGTCGGTGTAGAGGGTTTTGTCGGAGAGTTCCTGGATTTTGTAGAGCTTCATGCCGTGGGCGGCCATGATCTGCTTGACATGATCGTGGAAGCGTCCGTTGACGAAGAGGAAGATGCGGGGGCCGTGTCCCCACATGGCGAGCAGTTGCGGGTCGGCCATGAAGATGTGTGGCGCGTCGGGGTAGTCGGAGCCCCAGATCATGGAGGAGCCGAAGGTGGCCTCAAGGATTGTGCCGTCTTTTTCCGGCTCGGGCTCGAAGTAGTTTGTTTTGCCGTGCGCCAGAAGTGCCTGATGGTGGGTATAGAAGATCACCGATGAGCCGCTGGCCTGATCTCCGTAAATAATGAGCTGATAGTCGTGATTGGCGGGCGTTGCGGCGATGGTGTTGATGGTGTCTGCGAAAGCGTGCGAGGAGAGCATGGGCTGAAAGCGCACGAGCGCGATGTGGGCGGCGATGAGGAAGACGGCGGCGGTAAAGGCGACGGAGGTAGTGGCCTCGAATCCGTGGCCGCGGCGGCGGAGGCGCCATGCGGCGAGCGGCCCGATGAGGAAGGCTATGGCGGCAACGACGGCGGGCAGGCGGAGCGCGGCGAACGAGAGGCCGGTGAGATCGAAGAAGTGCGAAGTGGCGAGGGAGTAGCCGCCGACGTCGCGGTGTGCGAGCAGGGTCCCGATGTCAGGAACAAAGGGGAGGTGGCGCGAGGCCCAGAGGCCGTATCCGAGAGCGGCTGCGATGGCCACTCCGATGAAGGCGAAGGCGGCGTGCATACCGGTGAGCCACTTGCTGGAGGAGTTGACCCAGCGGTGGTCGCCGTCGGGAGCACCCTCAATCATGGCGAGTGGGCTGGCTATGAGCAGCAGGATGGCGAACCAACTGGGCCAGGTGTAGTACTCCTGATTGGTGGAAATGGAAAAGAAGATGAGGATAAATGCTGCGTAGAGGGAGAGCAGCAGTCCGGTGCGGGCACGGAAGCGGAGACGCGCGGCCATGGAGGATGCGGCATGTGCGCTCATGCGCGGGTCAAGAAACTCGATGGTGTTGGTGGAGTCGTAGCGGAGGTCAGAGAAAAAGACGCGGCGATTCCGCCAGGCGCGGATAACGACGGCAGGCAGGAAGAGGCTCCAGGGAAAGAGCCAGACGAGCTGGCCGAACCAGTAGGCGAACCACGGCTGCTTGTTGTAGTCGTGGGGGTAGCGCAGGCCGAGGAAGCGCAGGAAGTGCTCGTTGATGAAGTAGAAGTAGAGGAATCCGTGGACGTGGCCGGGCGTGGGGATGTTGCCATGGGGGTTGCCGTGGTCGGGATTCTGGAGGGCGCAGAGGACGTGCCAGGGCGCGGCGATGGCGAGGAAGAGCAGGAGGCCGGTAAAGAGGCGCATCTGCCGCCAGCGGCGCCACTCGCCGGTGATGATGAGGTAGGGCACGACGGCGGCGATGAAGAAGACGGGTGCGATGAGTCCCTTGGCGAGAACAGCGATGGCAATGGATGCGTAGGCGATGTAAAAGCGCGAAGGTTTTCGGTCTTCGAGTCCGGTGAGGAAACAGTAAAGCCCCAGACAGATGAAGAAGGTGAGGATGGATTCGGGTATAAGGAAGCGGGTCCAGAGAAAGACGCCGACCGAGGTAAGGATGGCGAGCGCGGAGTAAAAGGCGGCGCGGTCACCATAGGCGCGTCGCGCCCAGAACCAGGCGAGCAGGGCACAGGCAAGTACGCCCAGCGACATGGGCAGATGCGTAGAGAAGACGTTCTGGCCGAAGATGCGATAGTTGATGGCGACCAGCCAATAGGGAAGAGGAGGCTTCTCAAGATAGCGGATGCCGTCGACGTAGAGAGTGACCCAGTTTCCGCTGGCGAGGATGTGCTGGGCGGCCTGGGCATGGGTGGCGTCGGCGTCGTCGAGCAGGGACGGCGAGAAGAGCGCGACAAAATGGACGGCAATGAAGACGAGCAGGAGCAGAGTCCAGGCACGCGCCGGAGACGCATAGATGGCCCGGCCCTTAGGGGGAAATTCAGATGGTGTAGGAATTTCTTGGGTACTCATGAGAGATTTTGACTAGTCAACAGGATAACAGCGAGTGCTGGCCGCATGGGCGTACGCGTTTCGCGCCGAGTGGAACCCTCTTCCGCGGCTGTTCCTGATAGTCGCAGGCCGTCATTGTGCCAGGGAAGGCGCAGGCGTGAAACTAGGTTATGCGAGCGGATGCACATTTGCGGCAATTGACGGAGGCGCTGAAGGAAACCTTGACGCGGTGCGCGCATGATCCGGATGTGGATGCGGTGCATAACACGCGCACAGGCACGCGGCGCATTGAAGCGGCGCTGGAAGCGGCGCTACGGAATGCCGTATTGCAGGGCGCGGAGGGGGGCGATCTCCAGATGAGCGCGGCACGTGCGTGGGAGCGGTTGTTGAGGCGAGTGCGCAGGGCGGCGGCTCCGGTGCGTGACCTGGATGTGCAACGGAGGCTGCTGAAGAAGCTGGTTCCAGAAGATGCGGCAGCACAAGGGGGTGAAGCGCGAAGCGAACTGGCAGAGCAGGCGGAAAAGCTGGATCATGCGCTGCACACGGAGCGAGACGAGCGTGCAGCGCCTTTGAAGAAAAGTGCCGCAAAGTGGTCTGCGAAGATGGATGAGCATTTCCTAGCCTTTGCCGATGTGATGGCTCAGGGGCGGGCCTGGCGCAGGGGCAAACCGGATGCAGCCAGGGCGGCGCTGGATGCGTTTGCGCGGCTGGCGACACGGATGCAGCAGCTGGACGCGGGAAATCTGCATGACTTTCGCAAAGGAGCAAAGAAGTCTCGCTACATGGCGGAGGCCGGGGCCGGGAATGCGCATGCGGACGCGGTAGGGAAGGCTCTGAAGCGGCTGCAGGACGCGATCGGCGACTGGCATGATTGGTTAATGTTGGCGGATGAGGCCCATAGGTATCTGGGAGAGGATGGAGCGGGGCTCACGGAGGAGATTGAACGGGAGCGCGATGAACGGTTTGCCGCTGCGATGAAGCTGACGACCCGGATGCGCGGGAAGCTGATGGGTGAGTGGCTGGGGACTCGCCGTTCAGGCAGAGGCTTTGCGTGATCGCTCCCGCTGGTCGGGACCGGCCGTCCGGGCAGACGCGCTTCGCGCATCAAACCCTTAAAAAATAATAGAATCAGGCGATACACAATTTTCTTCACGAGATTCCCGCCACAGGCATGACCATTCGACTTTTCAATACTTTGACAGGACGCATAGAAGAGATTTCGCCCGCAGACGGCAACGAGTTCCGGATGTATGCGTGCGGGCCGACGGTGTATGACTACGGGCACATTGGGAACTTCCGCACGTTTTTACAGGTGGATGTGCTGCGCAGGGTCCTGAAACTGCAGGGGATTACTCCGAAGCACGTGATGAACATTACAGATGTGGACGACAAGATCATCCGCAACGCGTCGGCGGCGGGTGTGCCGATTGGCGAGTATACGCCGCGGTTTGAAAAGGCCTTCTTCGAGGACCTGGATGTGCTGGCAGTCGAGAAGCCGGAGATTGTGGCACGGGCTACGGAGCATATTCCGTCGATGGTGGCTCTGATTGAGAAGCTGGCGGCGGAGAACTGCGCGTACAAGACGGATGACGGGTCGTGGTATTTCCGGATTGCTAGTTTTCCGGGGTACGGGAAGTTGTCGAAGAAGGACTTCAGCGGAATTACAGACGGCGCGCGGGTGGATGTGGACGAGTACGACAAGGACTCGGCGCGGGACTTTGCGCTGTGGAAGGCTCCGAAGCCCGGCGAGTACAGCTGGCAGACGGAGCTGGGACCGGGGCGGCCGGGCTGGCACATTGAGTGCTCGGCGATGGCGACGGAGTATCTGGGCGAGGACTTTGACCTGCACGCGGGCGGCGAGGATTTGATGTTTCCGCACCACGAGAACGAGATTGCGCAGTCGGAGTCGGCGTCGCACGCGACGTTTGCGCGGCACTGGTTCCATGTGCGGTTTTTGCTGGTGGAAGGGCGCAAGATGTCGAAGTCGGAGGGGAACTTCTACACGCTGCGCGACCTGCTGTTGAAGGGCTATAAGGCGTCGGCGATCCGGATGCTGTTGATTTCGGTTCCGTACAGGCAGCAGTTGAACTTTACGTTTGACGGGCTGGCGGCGGAGACGGGCGCGGTGGAACGCCTGCGGACGTTTTACCAGCGGGTGCGGACGGCGGCCAGGGCGGCGACGGAGAATGCGGCGCTGGCGGACGAGACGGCGCGGTGCGGAACGAATTTCCGCGAAGCCCTGGCGAATGATTTGAATACGGCAGAGGCCCGGGCAGCGATCTTTGACCTGGTGCGGGCGGGGAATGCGGCGATGGACGCGGGAACGCTGGGTGCGGGGAATGCGGCGGCGATTCTGGATGTTCTGAGCGACTTTGACAAGGTGTTTGCCGTGCTCGAGGACCACGATGCGGAGTGGACGGGGTTTGCCCTCCAGTGGGCGGAGCGCGAGGGGCGATTGAGTGAGGCTTCAGCCGAAGTGGTGGCGCAGAACTCGCTGACGGATGAGCGGATTCAGGCGCTGGTGGATGAGCGGACGGCAGCTAAGAAGAGCCGGAACTTTGCGCGCGCGGATGCGATTCGGAATGAGCTGGCGGAGAAGGGGATTCTGCTGGAGGACTCGAAGGACGGGGTGAGGTGGAAGCGCCGCTAAGGTCTGCCTCCGGCGGCGCCTGCGCGGCGGGCGGTGCTCGCCGCACGGGCACACGCATCTGATCGAGGCGACGGGACAATCTCGCTGCTAAACTCAAGCGCGAGTACCCACACTTCCCCGCGCTGAACCAAGGGGAATCTCAATCTAATGGCTGACAATTTTGCCCAGACCGTGAAGCAGCAGGCCGACATCGTGAAGATTGTTGGTGAATATGTGCGGCTGAAGAAGGCCGGGGCGCAGAATTACAGCGGGTTGTGTCCGTTTCACTCGGAGAAGACGCCGTCGTTTTCGGTGCATGCGGGGCGGCAGTTCTACCACTGCTTTGGGTGCGGTGAGGGTGGGGATGTCTTTTCCTTTATTCAGAAGATTGAGAATGTGAACTTTCCTGAGGCGGTGAAGACGGTTGCGGGGAAGTGCGGGATTCCGCTGCCGAAGCGGGAGTTCTCGTCTGCAGAAGAGGCGGCGGAGAGCCGGCAGCGGGGCAAGCTGATTGAGCTGCATGAGGCGGCGGCGGCGTGGTTTGAGCAGCAGTTGAAGTCTGCGGAGGGCGCGCTGGCGCGGGAGTATCTGGTGGGGCGTGGCATGACGGAGGCGGGGATAGCCAAGTTCCGGATCGGGTATGCGCCGGAGTCGTACCATGCTCTGCGGGAGCGGCTGGCGGGAATGGCGGATGAGGCGACGCTGCGGGCTTCGGGGTTGTTCTCCTGGAAAGAGCAGGAGGAAGGGAAGCCGGGGCCGATGTATGCGCGGTTCCGGAAGCGGATTACGTTTCCGATTGCGAATGAGTCGGGGCGGGTGATTGCGTTTACGGCGCGGGCGCTGGAGAGCGGAGACAAGGCGGGGCCGAAGTACATCAACTCGCCGGAGACTCCGCTGTATACGAAGGGCCAGGTGCTGTTCAATCTGGACAAGGCGCGGGGGGCGATTCGGGAGACGGACTTTGCGCTGCTTGTGGAAGGGCAGATGGACTGTATCTCGGCGTATCTGGCGGGGATTTCGAATGTGCTGGCGACGAGCGGGACGGCATTTACCGAGGCCCAGGTTCGGCTGCTGAAGCGGTACACGCTGCGGGTGATTGTGAACTTTGATCCGGACACGGCGGGAGCGAATGCGGCGGAGAAGTCGATTGCGCTGCTGACGGAGGAGGGGTTCGAAGTCAAGGTGGTGACGCTGGAGGGTGGGTTGGATCCGGACCGGTACATTCGGGAGCGGGGAGTGAAGGAGTATATGGCGGCGCTGCGCGGTGCGCGGCGGCACCAGGAGTATTTGTTGGAGCGGGCGAGGCAGATGTTTCCGCTGCGGACACCGGAGGCGAAGATCAAGGCGCTGAATTATCTGCTGCCTCATATTCGGCGGATGCCTAGCCGGATTGCCCGGGACGAGTTTGCGATGGACGCGGCGCAGAAGCTGGGGATTGATTCGGCGCTGGTGCGGGAAGAGCTGAAGGAAGCGGCGGCGAAGCGGCGGGATTTTGTGGGTGGACAGGCTGCGTCTTCGCTGACCCGGGCGGAGCAGATTTTGCTGCTGGCGTTTTCGGCTTTGAAGGCGGGGGAGTTGTACCAATCGGCGGAGGCAGCGTACCGGGCGCATGAGGCGGACTTTGCGAGCATCCGGGAGGACGTGCGGGAGATGCTGGAGAGGCTGCGGGCGAGGCCGGAGGGTGAGGATCCGATGCAGTCGCTGGCGGACGCGGGGCAGCGGCAGATGCTGGCCGGGGTGTTGGTGTCAGTACATGGGGCAGAACCGGAATTGGACCATGTGGAGGCGGCAATTACGACTCTGCGGAGGTCGTCTCTGGCGCAGGAGCTGAGGAAGGTGCGGCAGGCGATTCAGGAAGCGGAGCGGACGGGTAAGGTGGATGAGGTATTGGGGTTGAGCCGGCAGCAGCACGAGTTGGCGGTACGTCTAAGAGGTCTGGATTGAGATGGATAGGAGGATAAGTCTATGAGGCTGCTGGCGATGCTGACGGATGCTTTTATTACGGTTTTTGGAATTACTCCGCCGAGGCCGGAGCAGCGACGGAAGGCGAGCCTTTTTATAGGCGGCTTCCTGTTGGCGGTGATTCTGACAGCTTTTTCGATTTTAGGGGTGGGAGTTTACCTGATTGCGCGGCATTGATGGTGCTTACGGGTGTTTTGGGTGAGGCTTGTACCTGTGCGGTAATGAAGTTTGCGGTCAGCATGAAACAAATTGGAGATTTCCACATCTAAGGGAGAGAGGAACTGGGAGCGACGGAGCAGAGTGGAAGTTTGAATCTGGACTGAAGTTGAAGGGCTGGCGTCGGATGCGGGTATCGGGTATGAGGATGGATTGGGGCCGGAAAACGCTGAATTGACGGCGTATTTCGAAGCCTAAACATGATATCCTAGAAGTCTTTGGTGGACGTGCGCCTACCGCCCATGACATCGCTTTAGAGCGAGCCACTTCATGGATCACGCCTTATATGGCATTGACCGCACATTGTCCGACCCAGGCACAGACAGACCTAAGGACAACTATGTCCGAAAGAGGCTATGTCTGAATTTATTTGCGGAGAGACGCGCTTGGCGATTGATGACAAGTACGAAGAAGACATCGATAAGTTGATCGAGACAGGGAAAGAGAAGGGTTACCTTACCTACGGTGAGGTGAACGATCTTTTGCCTGGTGATATGCACTCGGCCGACGATCTGGACGATCTGATTACGACGATCGGGACGCAGGGGATCGACCTTCTGGAGAGCGGCCCGAAGAGCGGAGAGGGCTTCGAGAGTGAGAGTAGTGATGAAGGCGAGGATGTCGAACTCGACCTGACTCCCGGAACTCTGGAAAAGACCAATGACCCGGTGCGCATGTATCTGCGCGAGATGGGTACAGTTCCGCTGCTGACGCGCGAAGGCGAAGTTGAGATTGCCAAGCGGATCGAGCGCGGTCAGTTGCGGGTGATGAAGGCGATTTCGCGTTCGCCTATCGTGATTCGGGAGATTATTGCGCTGGGTGAAGACCTGAAGCGCGGCGTGCGGAACGTGAAGGAAGTGGTGATCTTTGATGAAGAGGAGATCACGGAAGAGATTCTGCAGGCGCGCGTTCGGCAGACGGTGAGCAAGATTGACGGGCTGGTGAAGCACCAGAAGAAGGCCAGTGCGCTCGAAGAGAAGCTGTCCACGATCAATCCGAAGACGAAGGCGAAAGAGCACCGCAAGACACGCTGGGCGATTGCCCGGGAGAAGGTGCTGGTTTCGCGCGTGGTGCGGGAGCTGAAGTACACGAACCTGGAGCGCAAGCGGCTGCTGGACAAGCTGAACAAGACCGTGGACACGATGCGGACGCTGGAACGGCAGATCCGTACGCTGGACCAGAAGTACGATGCTTCCAAGAGCGATGAGCTTAAAAAGGAGTACCGGCGCCAGCAGAAGAACTGCAAGGTTGATCTGGAGAAGCTGGAGCAGGAGGCAGGCGTTTCCATTGCCGGGCTGAAGCGCACACAGCGCGAGATGATCCAGGGGGATATGGACGCCGAGCACGCGAAACGCGAGCTGATAGAGGCGAACCTGCGACTGGTGGTTTCAATTGCGAAGAAGTACACGAACCGCGGGCTGCAGTTCCTGGACCTGATTCAGGAGGGCAACATCGGCCTGATGAAGGCGGTGGACAAGTTCGAATACCGGCGCGGGTACAAATTCTCGACGTATGCAACGTGGTGGATTCGCCAGGCGATTACGCGCGCGATTGCGGACCAGGCGAGGACGATTCGTATTCCGGTGCACATGATCGAGACGATCAACAAGCTGATCCGTACGTCGCGACAACTGGTGCAGGAACTGGGACGAGAGCCCACCTCAGAAGAGATTGCGCGGCGGATGGATATTCCGGTGGCGAAGGTTCGCAAGGTGCTGAAGATTGCACAGGAGCCGATTTCGCTGGAGACGCCGATTGGTGAAGAGGAAGACTCGCACCTGGGCGACTTTATCGAAGACCGCCAGGCGGTTTCGCCGTCGGATGCGGTGATCAGCGTGAATCTGAAGGAGTACACGTCGCAGGTGCTGCGCACATTGACTCCGAGAGAAGAGCGCGTGATCAAGATGCGGTTTGGGCTGGAGGATGGTTCGGAGCACACGCTGGAAGAAGTGGGACAGAGCTTTCAGGTGACGCGCGAGCGTATCCGGCAGATCGAGGCGAAGGCGCTGCGGAAGCTGCGGCATCCGTCACGGTCGCGCAAGCTGAAGGCGTTTGTAGACTCTGTGATGGAGTGAGGACTACGCGTCCAGCGATACGCGCTTCGCGCCATTCGAGCTGCGAGTTTTTGGGGCACTCCAGTTGGTCGCGGAATTAGAGTAATACCTCAAAGCTAGATATAAAGAGGCCGCCCGATGGGCGGCCTCTTTGCTTGGGTTTTCTTAAACAATCGCGATGGAGGCGGAGACGTCGCCGATGCGAGAGTTGTCGCTGAATTCGTCTGCTTCGGCGTTGCGGCGGCGCAGGAGGCCGGCATTGACGACGCCTCCGCAGTGGTCCCAGAGGTTAAATTGTGCGATAGCCTCAGAGAAATGTCCTTCGTTTATATCGCTGAGCAGGGTGGAGTGCCGGAAGTTGGTACTACCGACGTTGAAGGCAAAGTCGACGAGGGCGTCGAACTGAGATTGCGAGAGCTTGACGGTGACGGCTTCGTTGACGCAGTTGGCGGCGGCGCGGATATCGCTGAACAGGAGAGCCACGGCTTGTTCCTGGGTGATGGTCTGGCCGGGGTGCACGCCGGCGGTGTGGCCGTAGCCGATGGTCCAGATGCCGCGCTGGTCCTGATAGGCGGTGAGGAGGTCGCCCTCGAATAGCTCGGTGAGTGCGAGGCCGTTTTTGCTGTAGGTGAGATTGTTGACGCCCATTGGTGGATTGTGACCCGCGTGGAAGCTGATTGAGAACAGGAAAGTGGGTCAGGGAAGCGGTCGGGGCGTTACTTTGGGGTGGCTTTGGGGTACTGGCTGAGTCTCGCCCCGCGGCGAGAGAACATCTGGTCAGGCGGGAGGGATTCCCGTATACTGGGAAATGTTGTAAGTACGACGATTCAAGTAGGAAAACCATGCCTAAATTGAAGACACATCGGGGCGCTGCGAAGCGTTTCAAGAAGACCGGAACCGGCAAAATTGTCCGTGGCCAGTCGAAGATGCGCCACATCCTGACGTCGAAGGCGACCAAGACCAAGCGGAAGCTGGCCCACAGCGCGCTGGTTTCGGATGCCGACTACAAGAAGGTTGCGCGCATGATTCCCTACGCCTGATTTGTGCCCTTCGGGGTGCACGGGCCAATTGGCCCCCGGTCAGAAGACCGAGCGATCAGGGAGACAGAGCGAGTGAAGAGGTAAAAGCGAAAGCTCCTGCCTCCAGCCGCCTAACCGTAATTTAAAAAGGAGAAAGACGAAATGCCCCGCGTAAAACGTGGAACCAAACGCAGTGACCGCCGCAAGAAGATTTTGAAACGCGCAAGCGGTTATTTCCTTACAAAATCGAAGCTGTACCAGGCAGCGCAGGAAGCTGTAGAGCGCGGCATGAAGTTTGCCTACAGCGGCCGCAAGCAGAAGAAGCGGCAGTATCGCTCGCTGTGGATTGTGCGCATTAATGCCGCAGCCAAGATGAACGGCATCAGCTATTCGCAGCTGATCCATGGGCTGAAGGCCGCAGGCGTGGAGCTGGACCGCAAGGTTCTGGCGGACATTGCGGTGAATGATGCCGCAGGCTTCACTGCACTGGTGAATCAGGCGAAGGCGGCGCTGGAGAAGACGGCAGCGTAAGTAGCCTACGAAAGTGATGCGAAGGGACGCGATGATCGCGTCCCTTTTGCTTTGGGAGTAGATCAGGCAGAGGCGGCGAGGATGGCATCGGCGATTAGAGCGGCCTCGAGAGCGGGACGTACGTCGTGGACGCGAACGATGTGGGCTCCGTTAAGAATGGTTGCGGTTGTAGCGGCGAGGGAGGCGTTGGCGCGCGCGGAGACGGGGGCATCGGATCCGTTGTGCAGGCCGGCGAGAGGGCGTCCTAGGAAGGACTTGCGGGAGACACCGGCGAGGATGGGGCGGTCCAGTGAGAGAAGCTCATGCTGGCGGGTGATCAGGGTAAAGTTTTCCCCGAAGGATTTGCCGAAGCCGTAGCCGGGGTCGATGACGATGCGGGCGCCGTCGATGCCGGCTGTGAATGCCTTGTCCATGCTGATTTCCAGGCCGGAACCGACGAGGGGGAGGATTTCGTCGGGCTCAAGCGGCGGCAGGCTGTGCCAGTTCTCGGAGCGGCCGCGTGTGTGCATGAGGACGATCCCGCACCGAAGGTTGAGGCAGGTTTTGGGCATCTCAGGGTCCCACATGAAGCCGCTGATGTCGTTGACGATCTCGATGCCAGCGTTGACTGCGGCGCGGGCAGTCGAGGCATGCCAGGTGTCAATGGACAGGATGGCATCCGGACGAGCCTTGAGGATGGATTCGATGACGGGCAGGACGCGGTGCTGCTCCTCGTCGGGAGTGACGGGAGCGTGTTGGCCTGGCCGGGTGGATTCACCCCCGATGTCGAGGATGTCCGCGCCTTCATCGAGCAATCGGAGGGCATGGGTGGTGGCGGCTTCGAGGGTCCGGAACTGGCCACCGTCGGAGAAGGAGTCCGGAGTGAGGTTGAGGACGCCCATGATGAGGGTGCGCGTGCCGAGGGCGAGTGTGCAGGAACGGAGCTTCCAGATGAATTCGTCGCGGGGGGAAAAGGGCATACGCAGATGATGCTACACTCCGCCCAGAGATGAGATCAGCAGGATTAAAAATTTTTGCACCGAGAGTAACATGGGCCGTTCTTTTGTTGGTGGTGATGCCTGGCATGGCAGCACCCGTTCGCCATCACCACAAGCGGCTGAGACGACATCTGAGGCCGAATCTGGTGGCGGAGATTCGCGCAATTTTACGGGAGCCTGATTTATCGGGGGCGCACTGGGGGATTTCAGTGGTCGCGCGCAATGGCAGGGCGTTGTATGGATACAACGATGGCGATCTGTTTGAACCTGCATCGAATGCGAAACTGACGACGATGGCTGCCGCGCTGGCGTTGCTGCCGCCGGGCGTGACCTGGACGACCAAGGCGGTGACGTCCGGGCGGATTGATTCCAGAGGAGTGCTGCACGGCAACATTGATTTGCTGGGCGCGGGTGATCCGACCATGTCTGGACGGAGCTATCCGTATGAGGGACGGACGGCGAGGCCGAATCCGCCGCTGGGTGTGCTGGACAGCCTGGCCAACCAGATTGTTGCGAGAGGAGTGCGTGTAGTTGATGGGGACATTGCAGGCGACGATACCTGGTTTCCGTGGGAGCCTTACGGCGGAGGCTGGGCCTGGGACGATCTGCAATGGGACTACGGCGCGCCGGTTTCCGCGCTGACCGTGAATGACAACATTGTGTTTTTAAATGTGGGCGGCAACGGCGCGCCGGAGTGGTATCCGGACACTCCTTATTACAAGATTGAAAATTCGCTGCGAGTTGTTCCGGGACACGACGAGGCGAAAGCAGGCGTGGATCTACGTCCGGGATCGATGACTGTACGTTTGTTCGGTACGGTAAATGAGGATGGGTTGCATGTGGCGCTAACGATCAAAGACCCGGCCGAGTATGCAGCCGTCGCACTGCGGCAGATGCTGCTGGCACGCGGGGTTACGGTTCGTGGCGGGGCGGTTGCAGACCATCGTTATTCGACGGATACAGAGGGTTTTCGAGCGGAGGTGGACCAGCCGCTAGTATTGCATCCGCTGAAGATGAAGACCATTGAGCCGCCCGTGGAAGGGATGCGGGTACTGGCGACGCATGTGTCTCCTCCGTTTGAGCAGGATGTGAAGGTGACGCTGAAGGTGAGCCAGAATCTGCATGCGGAGTTGTATTTGAGGCTGCTTGGGCGGCTGGAGGGCGGGGACGGCACGGTTGCGCAGGGGGCACGGGTGGTACGGCAGTTCCTGATGCGGGCTGGTGTGGATCCGAAGGATTTTGTGTTTTACGACGGATCCGGGCTTTCCCGGGACGATCTGATTACGCCGCGGGCATTGACGCGGCTGCTTGTGTACGCGTCGCAGCAGAAGTGGGGCGAGGAGTTCCGGGACAGCCTGCCTGTAGGTGGGGTGGATGGGACGCTGGATGGAAGATTTTTGAAGTCTCCATTGCGAGGCCGGGTGTTTGCGAAAACAGGCACGCTGGAAGGAGTGAGTTCACTGAGCGGGTATGTCAGGGCTGCAAGCGGGCACATGGTAGTGTTTTCGATTCTGTGCAACGATCACCGCCCGGGAGAAGAGGCGGCACGCGACGCGATTGACAGGATTGTTGCGGATATTGCGGCTGCGAACTGAAGCGGCAGTTGTTTCGGGCCGGCATAGTATCGGCGTCGAGGGAGCGCAACAGCGATGGGCCGCGTTATGATTAAAAGCAATTCCTTGAGTTCACTACGCAAACTGATTCCCGCCACTATGGCTCTATTGTTTCTCGCGGGTTGCGGTCCTCCGCTCCCTCCCTCGAAACCATTGAGCGAACTGAACCCCCAGGAAATGCGTGGTTATCACGTGTATGAGACACAGTGCTCGCGTTGCCACTACGCAAACTCTGAGCACTCATTGCATGGGCCGGGACTGCAGGGGCTATATAAACTGAAGTATCTGCCGAGCGGCGCTCCGGCCAATGATAATCGCGTTCAGGATGTGATTTTGAACGGGCATGGCCTGATGCCGGCGTTCGGAGGAAAGATTGACCAGGAGCAGATGGATGAGCTTCTGGCATACCTGCACACGTTATGAGTGAGCTAGACACAGAAAATCCGAACTCGAAACCGGAGAAAAAGCCGAATGGCCCGGGGGGATTGCTGCCTGGGATGGCCGTGATCAGCTTGTGGATGCTAGTGCAGTGCGGGCTGGGGTTGATCGGGGTGATTCTCCACAAAGTGTCACCGGGTTTGATTGTTATATTCGTGATGTTTGCGGCGGCTGCCAACGGCCTGTTGAAGCTGAAGCGCTGGGGATGGGCCCTGACGCTGGGGGCAGCGTTCATTTCGATGTGTTACAGCGCTTACATATTGGCGCGTTTTCATCAGCTCGAGATGATCGTAATGCTGCTAGTGAATCTGGTGCTTTTTCTGTACCTGATTCGTCCTGAAGTGATTGAGCGGCTGAAGTAATAAGGCAGATTGCGAGACGGCTTGCTGTTGGGTGATGGCGCCGAGCGGCGAAAGCAGTTCGGTGCAGCTGGTGATTGACCCCGGACGGTTCGGGGCACGTATTGTTCCAGATAGTATGGTGAGCCGGGTAGTATGGTGAGCCGGGGTATGTCTGACGTTTGACGATGTAGTGTTGTAGTGCATCGAGTGTCCACGGTGGACGTCGAATTTGTCAGCCCAGACGGCAAGGCTGGCACCGGCCTACTCACGCTGGCGCGGCGGCGCTGCTGGTGGCAAGCCTGCGGCTGTCTGTACGGGGTGTTTCCGCGGGACAATTCGCGAGATTTTGTGAAGTTGATGGATAAGGTAAACCGTTTTGTTTATGAATCGTCCGCGTCTAATTGTTATGCGACATTTTTCTTTGCGGCGTATGACGCCAAAACGCGGCGGCTGGACTGCGTGGATGCCTTTACCTCAGGTGCTCCACAACACGATGACATGACGATGCTGGTATTGAAGCTGGAGGAGTAGAGGTGAATAAGTTAGCCGGGCTGCTGTTGGGTCTATTGTTGCTGTGGTCCGGTGCATCTGGATGTTCGCCGGAGCCCGTGATACAAAAGGTGGCTCCAAGGCCGGCGAACACGCTTGTGAAGCTTCCGGATGGTAGCGTGGTGCATGCGGAGCTTGCAGTAACTGAAGCTGAGCGTGAGTATGGATTGATGGATCGCACGTCACTGCCTCAAGGGCGGGGGATGCTATTTGTCCACGATGAACCGGGGCGGTATCCGTACTGGATGTATCACTGCAGGATAGGGCTGGACATTGTCTGGATGGATCCGGGGCATAAGGTTGTTGAGATGTCCGCAGATACTCCGCCTTGCAAGGGTAAGGCGAGAGGGTGCCCATCGTATGGCGGGCGGGAGGTTTCCCAGTATGTACTGGAACTTCCAGAGGGTTCGATTGGGGAGCACCACCTGGCACTGGGACAGGTAGTGAGCTTCCAATTAAACAAATAAGCGCGGAGAACTAAAGATGGCAGGCGTTGAGACCGAGGCGTTGAGCGATGAATTAAAGCTGGCATTGAGGGATGACCTGAGAAGGTTCTGGAGCCGGCTTGTTTATTTTCTTGGGATGATGGCGGGGCTGATCCCGCTGATCACGCTCCCGGCGCACCTCTTTGTGATCAGCGCGACCAATCCGGCAAGCGTTGCGGTTGCACGTGTGCTGAACGCAATTACCGTGTTGCCGGCGAGCGCACTGGCCTACCGGCAGAGGAAGCTGGCTGCCTGGTGGTTGGTTCTGGATGCGGCAGTATGCATCTTTGCGGGAATCGAGCATCCGGCTAAAGGCGCAGAAAACTGGGTGTTGCTGATTCTGGCTGTGGGGATTCCGCTGTTTCTGGGTGGATTTGGAGTAATTACCGGCTGGTCGGGATGGCCCCCGTTGCTGGATAAGAAGCAGAAAAAAAAGGCCGACGCTCATAACTGAGCCAATTTCTGGATCCGGCGTTCCGATCGGCATCGCGTTAGACTGAGAAAGCATGATTCTTCCTTTTGTCCGTGAGCTTTTTGCGGACTTGGAGCACTCTCCTTCTTTTGAGCAGGCGCGGAGGCACTTGACCCTGGCGCGCGGGCGCCGTCGTGTCTCCGGGCTGACTTCCGCAGGGCGTGCTCTGTATATGCCACTGTTTGCGCGGGCGGCGAATGTCCCGGTTGTGGTTGTGGTTGCGGACAATAAAGCAGCCGACGCCATGCAGGTATCGTTGCGCGCAGGATGTGAGCTGACGGGTGCGCTTGCACCCAACAAGGTGTTGAAACTACCCGCTCACGATGTTCTTCCATTTGAAAATATGTCTCCCCATGCGGGGATCCAGGAGGCGCGGGCGACGACCTTGTGGAAGATGGCCTCCGGAGGAGCTTCGATTGTGATTGCTTCGGCGGAAGCCGCAGCGATGAAGCTGTTTCCTGCCCCGTTTTATGCCGGATTGGCGCAGGTGCTGCGTCGCGGCGAAGAGGTGGATGTTGAGACGCTGCTGGCGCATATGTCGAGCGTGGGCTACACGCAGATGGATATTGTGGAGATGCCTGGGCAGTACACGCGGCGTGGCGGAATAGTGGATATCTATTCGCCGGAAGCTGACCGGCCAGTGCGGCTGGAGTTTTTTGGCGATGAGATTGAGACAATGCGGAAGTTTGACCCGGAAACGCAGCGGTCATCGACGCATCTGGAGGAGGCACGGCTGCTTCCTCTGGCAGAAATTCCTGTAACGGAGCGTCTGCTGGCCGCGGTACACGCCCGGCTGAGCGGCGCGAGCGCCGGCGCCGGTGAGGACGCCGGGATGGTCGAAGAGGCAGTGGCTGCAGGTGGCGTGACGGTGTTCCCGGGATGGGAATTTTTTGCGGGAGTAGGAGGAGCGACGAGCACTCTGCTGGATCTAATGCCGCGTTGCGCGCTGTTTGTAGAGGAGCCGGCGATGGTGAGGAACCAGATTGAGCGCTGGTGGAACAAGGTTGAGCAGCGGCATGAGAGGGCTAGTATCGGGTCGCTGATTCGGCCGGAAGATATTTATCAGCGGCCGGAGATGCTGGAAGCGCAACTGGGATCACATCCGGGTTTGGACATTGATCAGCTGGGCGCGGTGGATATTTTGGAAGAAGACACAACGCTGGGCGAGATTGCGTTCAATACGCGGCCTACGCTGCGGTTTCACGGATCGATACCGGCTTTGGTGGAGCAGGTTCGGACCCTGATGGCGCAGGAGACGCGGATGGTATTGGCGGCTCCGAACCATGGCGAGGTGGAACGGCTGGCGAATCTGCTGCGCGAATATGAGCTGCCGTACCGGCTGGGCAGCCGGGTACAGCATGCTGGCAGCGAGAATGTGTATGACGAGTCCAGCTATCTGACCGGGAATATTCGGATGCCGATTATTGTGCGCAGTTCACTGGCGACCGGAGTCAACCTGCCGGATGCGAAGCTGGTTGTATTTGGAGCGAATGATTTTTCAGATGATGCGGATGTGATGTCCAGGCCTGCTCCGCGAAAGTCGAAGACGGCGGCATTTGTCTCAGACTTCCGCGACCTGACGGTGGGTGACTACGTAGTGCATGTAGAGCACGGGATTGCACAGTACATAGGCCTGAAAGAGATTGAACAGGATGGGACCACGATTGAGTTCATGATCCTGGAGTTCGCCGAGCAGACTCGTCTCTATGTTCCGTTGACGCGACTGGATCTGATCCAGAAGTACCGATCGACAGATGCTGGGCCGGCGCCGGTATTAAACCGGCTTGGATCGCAGCAGTGGGCAAAGACAAAGGCCAGGGTCCGCAAGGCCATGCAGGACATGGCCGATGAATTGTTGAAGCTATATGCGCAGCGCAAGGCTGCCAGGGGCCATGCCTTTACTCCGGATAATGAATTTCAGCGCGAGTTTGAAGACGCTTTCGACTACAACGAGACGGATGATCAACTGGCGGCGATCAATGACATCAAGCGGGACATGGAGTCGGAGATGCCGATGGACCGGTTGTTGTGCGGGGATGTGGGTTATGGAAAGACGGAAGTAGCGATGCGGGCGGCCTTGAAGGCAGTGCAGGACGGCAAGCAGGTGGCAGTTCTCACGCCGACGACCGTATTGAGCTTCCAGCATTTCGAGACCTTCAAGAATCGATTCAAGATGTTCCCGATCCATATTGATATGCTTTCGCGATTTCGCACGGCGAAGGAACAAAAGCAGATAGTGGAGATGGTCGAGGCAGGCAAGGTTGACATTCTGATCGGGACACATCGCCTGCTGTCGAAGGATGTGAAGTTTCACGACCTGGGATTGCTGGTTGTGGACGAGGAGCAGCGTTTTGGTGTGCGGCACAAGGAGCGCTTAAAGCAAATGCGGCGCGAGATCGATGTGCTGGCGATGAGCGCGACGCCGATTCCGCGAACGCTGCACATGTCGATGGTTGGATTGCGGGACATGAGCGTGATTGAGACTCCGCCCAAAGACCGCATGGCGATTCAGACGGTGGTGGCGAAGTTCGATGAGAAGCTGATTCGCTCGTCAATTGAGGTGGAGTTGGAGCGTGGCGGGCAGGTGTACTTTGTTCACAACCGCGTGGAGACCATCTACGAGATTGCGGCGAAGTTACAAGCGCTTGTTCCGGCGGCACGGATTACGGTTGGTCACGGGCAGTTGAGTGAGGGCGAACTGGAGAAGGTGATGCTGTCCTTTATGCATCACGAGCACGACGTGCTGGTGGCAACCACGATTATCGAAAACGGGCTGGATATTCCGCTGGCGAACACGATCATCATCAACCGCGCTGACCGGCATGGGTTGTCGGAGCTGTATCAATTGCGCGGGCGTGTGGGGCGGTCGAACCGTCGTGCCTATGCCTATCTGCTAATTCCTCCGGAGCAAGAGCTGACGGCAATCGCAAGGGCGAGGCTGGCGGCGCTCAAAGAGTTTTCAGATTTAGGCGCGGGCTTTAAAATTGCAGCGCTTGATCTGGAATTGCGCGGCGCAGGGAACATGCTGGGCGGTGAGCAGAGCGGGCACATCGAGGCGGTGGGATTTGAGCTGTACACGACGATGCTGGAAGAAGCCGTTGGCAAGTTGAAGGGTGAGGAGCGTGTGGAGCGCGCAACAACGCAGCTTAGTCTGGGTATCGGACTACGAATTGACGAGAGCTATATTGCGGAAGAAAACCAGCGGCTGCGCATGTACAAGAAGATTGCCGGAGTGCAGAGCGAAGGCGAGATCGAGGATGTTCGGGCGGAGCTTACGGACCGCTATGGTCCAATGCCGGAGAGCGCAAAGCACTTGCTGGATGCGGCATTGCTACGGATTGTGTGTGAACGGCTGGGTATTGCCCAGATGGATCGCAAGCGAGACCAGTTGCACATCAAATTCACTGAGAATGCAGGTATTGATCCGGGCCGCTTAATGAAGCTGGTGGCGAAGAAAGCCAAGCGGGGTGCGCAGTTTACTCCACAGGGGTTATTGCGGTATCCGCTGGCGTCGCCGAAGGCGCAAGATGTGCTTGCGGAGGTTAGAGTGTTACTGGATGAGTTGGCGCTAAGAGAATCTGCTCATCAATAAGTATCTGATGGAGTTACATGGCGTGCAGGATTGCAGCGAGCCATGATGGATGGGTCAAGACGAAGTCAGATAAGAGAGACAGGATTTCCTCAATGCAGCTCGGCAGCAACGGAAGTTGCATCTATTAAGGTAAGGCACGAGTCAACTAAGGAAAAGGAATGAAAAAAGTACGGAAGGTTGTGATTCCAGCAGCGGGTTTCGGGACCCGGTTTTTGCCCGCGACGAAGGTCATTCCCAAGGAAATGCTTGCTGTGGTGGATAAGCCGATTATCCAGTATGGCGTAGAGGAAGCGCTTGCCGCCGGGTGTGAGCAGATTATTGTAATTACGGCGCATGGCAAGTCGGCAATTGAAGATCATTTTGACATCAGCCACGAGTTGGAAACAGCGCTGGAGAAGCGGGGAAAGTTTGAGCTGCTCGAACTTTCGCGGCGCATTTCGAACATGGTGCAGATATCTTATGTGCGCCAGAAAGAGGCCAAGGGGCTTGGTCATGCCGTGCTGATGGCGAAGGACCTGGTGGGAGATGAGCCTTTTGCTGTGATGCTCCCAGACGATGTGATTGACGCACCGGTACCGTGCCTGAGGCAGATGATAGACGTCTTCGAAAATGTGCAGAGTTCGATCCTGGCGACACATGAGGTAGAAGGCCCTGCTATTTCGTCGTATGGCGTACTCGACGGTGATCCGATCGAGCGTGGTTCGCGAATTATTAATGTCCGCGGGATGGTGGAAAAGCCAAAGCCGGAAGAGGCGCCCTCAAAGCATGCGATTATCGGGCGGTACATTCTGACCCCGGCAATTTTTGAACTGCTGGAGAAGCTGACTCCTGGTGCAGGCGGTGAATTACAGCTTACGGATGGTATCCGTGGGCTGCTGAAGACGGAAAAGGTCTACGGATATAACTTTGAGGGAACGCGGTATGATGCCGGCGACAAATTTGGCATGCTGACGGCGACCGTGGAATTTGCTTTGAAGCGTGAGGACTTAGGGGCGCGATTCAGAGAATATTTGAAGTCTCTGAAGCTGTGATCGAAGGCCCGGCTGATGCCGGGTCATTTTATTTCCACTTGATATTGCAGCCGAGGCTGGAGCACTGGTCAGGATTTACTGGCTGGCCAGCAATTACAGCGTCGAGAGCAGCGCGGAGCTCCTCCCCTGTGACGGGAACTCCGTTGCCGGGGCGGCTTGCGTCGAATTGCCCGCGATAAACGAGCTTGAGGTTGTCCTCGAAGAGGAAAAAGTCGGGCGTACAGGCAGCTTTGTACGCGTGTGCAACCTGCTGTGTTTCGTCGTACAGATAGGGAAAGTTGAAGCCGAATTTTTTGGCCTGCTGCGCAAGGCCGGCCGGGGAATCCTCCGGGGACGTTGCCGCGTCATTGCTGCTGATGGCCACGATGCCGATGCCCTTGCCGGAATAATCATGGCCGAGCTGCGCAAGGGCCTGTTCGAGGTGCTTTACAAAGGGGCAATGGGTGCAGAGGAACATGACCAACAAGCCCTTTGGGCCGCGTGTCGACTGAAGCGTGAACTCCTGCTCAGTAGTTACATCTTTGAGAGCAAAGTCTGGCGCTGAGGTTTGAAGTTCGAGCATTGTGGATTCAGTACGTGCCATAACGTTCTCCCGGATTTTTACGATGCGATAGTTGACGGCTGCAATTAAAAGAGAGGCGATTGTTTGCGGGGAAACGGCAGCCCGAAATGCTCGTAGGCGAGGCGAGTGGCAACACGGCCTCGCGGTGTCCGGTCGAGAAAGCCGTGCTGTATCAGGAATGGCTCGTAGACCTCTTCGAGGGCGTCCTGCTCTTCCGCCAAGGTTGCAGCGAGTGTGTTGAGGCCAACAGGGCCACCGTCGTACTTCTCAATGATGGTGAGGAGCAGACGGCGGTCTAGTTCGTCGAAGCCGTGAGCGTCGACTTCCAGCATTTTGAGAGCGTATTGAGCCGTTTCACGGTCAATGGAGCCGGAGCCGCGTACCTGCGCGTAGTCGCGTACGCGCCGTAGAAGGCGGTTGGCGATGCGCGGTGTGCCGCGAGAGCGTTTCGCTATCTCAGACGCACCTTCCTGATCGATCGGCACGTTCAATACTTCGGCCGAGCGCTCGACGATATAGAGGAGATCATTGTCGGAGTAGAACTCGAGGCGGAGAAGAATTCCGAAGCGAGAGCGAAGAGGCGACGATAACAGTCCGGGACGTGTAGTGGCGGCGATAAACGTGAATGGCTTGATATCCATAACGTGCGTACGCGCGGCGGGACCCTGGCCGATGATGATGTCGAGTTTGTAGTCTTCAAGAGCGGTGTAGAGTTTCTCTTCGAGGACCGGTTGCAGGCGGTGAATTTCGTCGAAGAAGAGCACCTGCCGCTCACGGACATTGGTGAGAATGGCAGTGAGGTCACCTTGTATCTGAAGCGCGGGTCCAGAGGTCTGTTGGAAGCCAACGTCAAGTTCGTTCGCAATGATCGTGGCGAGGGTAGTTTTCCCCAGGCCCGGAGGGCCGAAAAGCAGAACATGATCGAGAGCTTCACCGCGGGAGCGGGCGGCCTGAAGTGCGATTGCCAACTGCTCCTTCGCCTTGTTCTGGCCAATAAATTCCTGGAGGCGGCGGGGCCGGAGCTTGAGCTCGAAGTAGCTTTCGTCCTCAGCGCGGGCAGCTGATACGAGCCGATCCGGATTTTCTTTTTGCGGGGGCATCTGGATGGGAGTCTACATGGGGAGTCTACCGGGTGCCGAGGCCATAGGCCAAGTGCGATCAAGCGACTTATTTCGGAACAGGTTGCCGGATTTGTTCCCGGGCATCGATTTTGAGTACGTTCCTGCTGAGGATTTGGTACTCTAATGCGCAAGCCCCAACTTTCAAGATCACGCGAGTCTGCCCGTTTCTGGAGGGATATCCCTTTGTTTGCGCGAAAAGCTGACCTCCCCGTTGTATGCGTTGTGCTTTGTTTGGCGGTATGTTCTTACGGAGCGCAAGCCCAATCCACTCGTCTGGCTGCATCTACCGCAGCGACAAACAGCCGGGCTAATTCCAAAGCATCGGTGCAGCCTGAGCCCGGCGTCAATTTCGCGATACAGCCCCACTTCGAGCTTTCGACGCAGTGGTTTCAGGCCGATCAGGCTAAAAGCGACTATCAGCCGGAGTTTCAAGCAGACACTTCGTGGGCCGGGGCTGAAAAGCCGGTTCTCAACGAAGCCCACGTCGATCTGCTTCCGTTATTTTCCAAATGGCATAAGGATCTGGCAGCGCGCCAAAATAGCGGGCGAAATGACACGGTGGGCGGAGGAGGAGTCCAGCAGGGGTACCACTGGAAAGCGATGCTGTGGCAGTCGCTTGGGTTTGTTGGAGTGGAAGACACCTATCGGTTGATGACGGACCACTACATGCGGTACCTGATTGCGGAGGGTCCGTACTGGAGAAATTACGGAATCGCGATGCAGCACTGGGATATGAACCGATGGTCCGACGGCGACGATTTTGTTGTGGACGATATCGGTCACCCGATGCAGGGAGCCGTTTCTTCATTCATCGCAATCCAGAACAGTCCGAGCGGGCGCCGGCTGAGGATCGGAACGTCGCGCGCGTACTGGAAGAGCCGTTTCTGGGCGATGATGTGGGCCGCTGCCTTTAGTACGCAACAGAAGATCGGGCCACTGGGAGAAGCAGCGTTAGGCAATGCCGGTGGATATACCTATGCCCTGCATTGCCCGTTTCCGTGCAAAGAGCCAAATGCAAAGTATACGAACAATACAGGCTGGACGGATTTCATTATGACGCCAGTTGGAGGCGCGTTTTGGGGGGTTGGGGAAGACTTTATTGACCGCTTTGTGAGTGACAAGATTCAGGGGGACAGCGATCGGCTTATTTTCAAAATCATACGTGGCTCGTTGAACCCAACCCGGACAATGGCGAATGCTTTGCGGGGCAAGACTCCCTGGTATCGCGACTACGAGCACCCGGATGTTTACCCGGCCGGAGGAATTCACGTTGAGCGCAGCGATGCAGAGTACTTCCGTCACCTGCCGCGGTACGAGATATTCCCTCACTTCAACTCAATTTCGCTTCCAGTGAACACGGCGACCTGTACACAATGCCGGAGCTGGACAACGGGTGGCGGGGTTGATTTTTCTGTAAGGTTATCGCGATGGATTGATTTTGATTCCGACATGGACTATCAACCGGGCGCCAGTCCACTTCCGACCAACCGGGCCGGGGGGAGCGCTCTGATTGGGACCTTTGGATTCCGGTCGGGTATCGTGACGCGCTACTATGCCCTGAAGGTGTCCATCCGCCCTGGATTTGTTAGTTACAGCCATGCAGACCTGAGCATTCCTTCCAAGACGAATCCGACCCCAGCGATTGGACGGGTGACGCACTTTGCAACGAGTCTAGCGGTCAACGGAGATTATGGTATCACGCGCAATTTTGCATTTCGGGTATCGGTCGGGAACACTCCAGTGCGCTACTTAGATTACACAACGCCGCCTGGAATCGGAAAGCCACCGTACGTTAATTGGCTATCGCATAACTTTTTCCTCACAAATGAGAACTGGACGTACCAGGTCGGGCCAGTCATCCGATTTTGACAGGGTATTTGCCGAGTTGAAGCCGAAGGCTTAGGAACTCGTTGAAATTCGCCGCGTCGTAGCGTCTTTCCTGGCGATTTGCGCTTCTTCCCGGATGAAATCTGTTTGCAATGCAGGTCTGGCCAGTGTTTATAGGGTGTTGCAGGGCTTTCGGAAGCGATCCCGAGGGCCGTATTCGCTGTTCAGGCGCACTGCTGCCTGAGCCTTTCCGGTGGTTGGGCCATGAGTCTGGGCAGCCGGAGCAGGTTGTGCGCGGCGCAACTGAAGACGAACAGCC
>Ga0307373_10000647_pt1 | contig 66964 bp, 70 predicted proteins | sample OX2MG_FD_202534 | JGI IMG/M metagenome (GOLD analysis project Ga0307373, IMG submission 202534) | Soil microbial communities from Risofladan, Vaasa, Finland - OX-2 | ecosystem: Environmental > Terrestrial > Soil > Coastal area > Acid sulfate soil | place: Finland: Risofladan, Vaasa | collected... | reverse complement strand
CACTCAGCCGTGTTCATCTTCGCGTGGTCGTTCGCGCACTGCTGTTCAACTGCACGCAATCGATCGGGATGCGCCACCAACGAATCCACCGTATCGGTGGGCGCGGCCTCGCTGCAGGCCGCGAGCATGGCAGCCATCAACACCACGCCGATCTTGTTCATAGGGCTTTCTCCTGCGACATGAGGCCAAGCCATCGAGGCGCTTTACGGTCTGTTGCCTGGCAGAGGGGCTTGATCGGATCTAACCCGTTCAATGAAATGACGCAATGGCTCGGACGGCTCACCGTCCGGGTGCAACAGATACGTCGTCAACATGACGGCACGACCGGCCAACGCTCGCACGACGACCTCGGGATGGCGAAAGTCCTCGATGTGGGTCGCGCTGGTGAGGCCGATGCCGTAGCCCGCCGCAACCAGTGTAATCAGCATGTCGCGCGTCGTTACGCGATCGATCACGATCGGCTCGGCGTCCACGGTGCGCAGCACGCGCTCGATCTGCCGCGCACAGCCCTCACAGGCTTCGGGGTGACAGAGCACCAGCGGATAGCGCAGTACGTCCTCCAGCGGAATGCGTTTGTGTATCAGCAGCGGATGGCGCGCCGGCACGGCGGCTACCAGCGGATCGTGCCATACCGGCTCGGCGAGGATGCCATCGCCCACCTCATTGGATTGGGCAAAGCCCACATCGTAAAGATCGCTGCGCAGTCCCTTGACCTGCTGCGCGAACGGTGTTTGGAACAAACGGGTCTCCACTTCCGGCTCCTCCGCCCGACATTGGGCCAGGAGCGCGGCCAGGCGTGATGGGACGATGCCGTCGGACACGGCGATGCGCAGCGTGCCGTGGTAGCCGCTCGCGGCCGCCTTCACATTGACCCGAGCCTGGTCGAGTGCGGCGAAGACGCGGCGCACGTCTTTGAGAAAAACCTGACCAGCCCAGGTCAGGCGGGTGCTGCGCGTGGTGCGCTCGAACAATTGCACGCCCAAGTCGAACTCGAGTTCCTTGATCGCGCGCGATAGCGGCGATTGCTCGATATGAAGTCGATCTGCCGCGCGAGCAAAGTGGAGCTCTTCGGCGACGGCTAGAAAACGGCGCATATGACGAAGTTCCACCGAACGATCTCCTAATTGATAGTGTCGAATGGCCGCTTCGGTCCAATGCAAGCATCAGCGGCGTACAAGCATCAGCAGCGGAGACGGCCTTTTTCGGCAGCAAGCGACGCACACGGCGTATCTCATTTGGTATGAAAGGCCCGCCCCTCTCAAATCCTTAACCAACCCTTCTCGCGCGGCACAAACCGCAATGCGCAAGCTGCAAGCGACACCCGGGCAGCGATCAAAGGCGAGCCTGCCACCACTGTGTCCTTGATCGTCTGCATGAGATGACAGTTCAGGCAACAGTCCAATAAACCAAGGCGCCGAACAGCGCGCCGATGGGCAGGGTAACAATCCATGACAACGCGATGCCGGTCATCACCTTGCGATCGACGCCGCTGCCACCGTTGGCGCCGGCGCCCGCCAGCGCGCCCACGGCAACGTGGGTCGTGGATACCGGCAGGCCGCTGACACTGGCGGTGCTGACCAGCAGGCCGGTGGTCAGGCTGGCGGCCAGCGCCGCGCCCAGGTCCAGTGTGGTGATCTTGTCGCTCATGGTGCGCGCCACGCGGCGCGCACCAACCACTCCGCCAATCAGCATGGCCACACCTACAGCCAGCACCGCGCTGCCGGCATCGAGCAAGGCGATGGGCAGCAGCAACGCGGCAATCTTTGGCGTGTCGTTCAGCCCACGCGCGAAACTGACCGCTCCGCCGGACAGGAACAGCAGCGCATTGACGCCGCCGCGCGCGTCGCCGCGCAACACCATTGGCCGGGCACCATGGACCGCACATTCGGCATGCGAGGCGCGGAGGGGTTCCAGCGCGCTGCGCCACTGCATACCGTCCGGCGTCACGCCAAGCACCGGGCTGATCCGGCAGATGCATTCGGGGTCACGCGCGCTACGCGCTGCCAGCCGGCGCAGCCAAGGCGCGATGATCCAGGCGGGAATGATGGCGATCAGCGGGCTGGCCAGCAGCGGCAACAGGAAGGTCTTGAGCAACGCGGCGAAATGCACGTTGGCGCCACCGACTGCGACCAGTCCGGCTCCGCACATGGCGCCTACCAGCGCGTGGGTGGTCGAAATCGGGAGGCCGCGCCAACTGCCTACGCCAATCGTGAGTCCGGCGCCCAGCGCCACCGCCAAGGCAAAGCTGGTTTCCGCCGCGGTGACGTCAGGCACCAGGCCGGCACCGGTGAACGTGCGCAGCAATGCGCTCGCCACCACCACTGAGCACAACGATCCGGCCAGGGTGGTGACACTGGCCCAACCCAGGCTGGTCCAATAGCCGGCGACACGACTGCCGTACAGGGTCGCCACGCCCTTGAAGTTGTCGTTGGCACCATTGCTGGCGGCCAGCAACAACACCGCCAACAGCAACGCAATTTGCATGCACGTGCACCTCGATACCCTGTTGCCTCAAAGGAGGGACTCAGCGGCGCAAAGGATTCAAACGTTGTCGAGAGCTTCCCGTCTGACGGCCAGCCAATGCAGCAATTCGCACTGGGCCGGCGATGGATTGGGCAACGCCGCCAGCGTGTCATCCAGCGCATCCAGATCGGCCTCGCGATCCACGTCGGTCAGCTGCGGCAGTGCAGCCAGACCGCCCAGCGGCCGCAGGGCCGCACGAAACTGCCGGGCGGTTTCCGCACACGAATAGCGCACGGCGCACCACAGGTCGCGCGCAATCGGCGCACGTCCTCCAAACAACCAGAAGCCACCGTCGCGCGCCTCGCCCATCACGAACGGCGTGGTCGTGGCGGTCAGCGCGTCGCGCGCCTGTAGCAGCAAATCGGGGGTCAACTGCGGCGTATCGGCACCCACCAGCAGTACGCGCGCATGCCGCGCCAGCAGTGTGGCGTAGATGCGATGCATGCGCGCACCGAGGCCGCCCTCCTCGCCTTGCCACAGTCGCGGCAAGTCCTGCCACAGCGGATGATCCAACGCCGCGCCTTCCGCGACTGCCCAGTACCCATGCAAGGCCGGGTCGCGTGCACACGCGGCCTGTGCACTTTCGACCACGGCCCGAGCCGCCAGCCGATGGAACGCGGTTGCCGCCGCCGCGCCGGTCGTCGCCGCCAGGCGCGTCTTGATCGGCGAATACCCGGGCGTCTTGACGAAGATGGCCAGCGCCGTGCTCATCGGTCCGGTGTGCGCTGCGGCTCGGCGATGCCGGTCGTGCTGGGAGGTCGGTGGCGCATCGCCCGCCACTCGGGCCACGCCTGGCGCAGCGTCAGACGCAGGTGGGTCGTGGTGACCTTGAGCCAACCATCGCGCGCGTATTTGCGCGCGCTGCTGACGAGCGGCGCACCGAGCGCGCGCAGGGGCAACCCGGCGCGCCGGGCGTGCCACACCAGCAGGTGATCTTCGCCAAACGGTACCTGCTCGTCGTAACCGCCCAGGCGTGCAAACCATGCTGCGCCCAGAACCAACCCCTGATCGCCAAATGGCAGGCCGAGCCAGCGTGCGCGCAAGTTCGCCCCAAGCGCATTCAACCGCGCCAGCGCCGGTCCATCGTGGGCAAAGTGCAGGTCAAAAAAGCCGAGCGCACCGTCGTCGCCGGCGAGGAAGGCTTGCAGTGCCGGCAAGCTGCGGGCATGCAAGCGCGAATCGGCATGCACAAACCACAGCCAGTGCCCACGCGCCACCTGTACCCCGCGATTCATCTGCGACGCGCGGCCCGCTGGCGCGGTGACGACCCGCACCTCAGGGCCGCCATTGCCCTGCTGCGCTGGCGTAGGCAGCGCAGCATCGCCGGCCCGTACCACGATAATTTCGCAGTCCCCAGGCAACGCCCGCAATTGTTTCAGCAACACGTCGCCTTCGGTTTCGTGCGGCGCAAACGGCACGATGACCGACAGGCGCAGTTCGCCCGCACGCAATGGCAAGTCACTGACGGGCGACGCTGGACCCGGTCCGCTCATTTCAGCAACACGGCGCCTTCGCGCCCGACGCAGCAACCGCTTCGGCGCTCGGCACGCTATGGAACAAACCAAAATGACGACGCTTGTCGCCGCTGATGGAAAAGTGCGCGGCGTAGCGGCTGGCACCCAGCATGTCGGCGACGTTGCCGCAGATGCGCAGCGGCTTGGCGGTCTCGAAGTGGTGGTGCTCATCCAGATCAAACACGTGCGGATAATCCTCCAGGGTGCCGAGATACGTTGCCACCTGGCCATAGTCCTCGCAGCGGTCTTCCAGTGGCAGCTTGAACGCGCGCCAGGTGATCGACTCGAAGCTGGCAAAGCCAATGCGGCGTTCAATCGCCTCGTCAGTGAGCGCAATCGGACTGCGCGCACACACCCGCGCATCGACCACACCAAGCCCGGCCAGCAGGCGCCGGAAGTCCTCCACGTACAGCGCGCCAGCCAGGCATTCACCGAGCAGCACCGGATCGGCCAGCAACTCGCGGGGCAAACGGCGATCACTGAACACATCGGAGAAATACAGCTCGCCGCCAGGCTTGAGCACGCGAAAGATCTCGGCAAACGCGCGCGGTTTGTCCGGCACTAGATTCATGACGCAGTTGGAAACCACCACATCGACCGAGGCATCAGCGATACCCAGTGTGGCCAGATCGGCCAGATCGCCCAAGTGAAACTCGACATTTGAATGCGCGTAACCGAAGGCCTTGGCGTGGAACTCACGATGACGCCTGGCCACCTCCAGTTGCTTTTCGGTCATGTCCACACCAATCACGCGGCCACTCGCGCCGACCAGACTCGACAACAGGTACACATCGCGGCCGCTGCCACAGCCAAGATCAAGAACGGTGGCGCCATCCAATGCTGGAGGCAACGGCGAGCCGCAACCGTAGAAGCGGTCGCGCACTTCCGGATGCAGACGGGCGAGGATCGCGCCGAGCTGGCCGTGCATCGCGCCAATGCTGCAGCACGCCGTGGTGCGCAAATCACGACTGGACTGCAAGGTTTCGCCGTAATAGCTGCGTACGGCCAACTGCTGCGCCTCGGTACTGGTGGCGGTGCTGGCTTCGGTGCCCGTGCAGTCGTCGCCGCAACTGTCGCCACAGGTTTGCTTGCTCATATCAAGGAACCTCCACAGGAACTGCCCGCACCTGCGGTGCAGCCAAAGCAATGATCACCGAATGCGATCGGATCGTGTTCGATGTCGGTGAGTGATTGGATGTCCCAGATGCTGCGCCGCTTCCCACCCTGTGGCAATTCGAGCGCCTGGTTGAAATCGCAGTCATACAGCTGTCCGCGCCAGTCCACCGACAACAGGTTGCGGCACATCACCCCCAGCGCAGCGCGCGGGTTGAACGCATCGAGCAAGGTGTGCATGTAACTGTCGTAGCGGCCTTCGCGCTGCAAGAGGTGCAGGAAGCGCTTGATCGGCATGTTGGTGATGGTGAACAACTGGTTGAACACGATCCCGAAATGCTCTGCCAGTTCATCGCGATAGGTCTCTTCCAGCGAAGCCTGCGACGGCGGCAGGGTCGCACCGATCGGGTTGTACACCAGATCCAGTTCCAACCCGGACGCCACGCCACCGTAACCAAGTGCGTTCAAGTTCTGCAAAGCGTCAATCGACGGCTGGAACACATGCTTGCCACGCTGCTTCTCGAGATTGGCCTTGCTGTAACAGGGCAACGAGGCCACCACGTTGACGCCTTCGGCGGCAAGAAACTCAGCCGTGTCTTCCTGCCCGGGGCGGAACAGCACGGTGAGGTTGCAGCGGTCGATCACTTTCTTGCCGAGCGCGCGCGCCCCGCGCACCAGCTCACGAAAATGCGGGTTCAATTCCGGCGCACCGCCAGTGAGGTCGACGGTGTGAATGGCCGGCGCGCTGGCCAGGAGTTCCAGCAGCCGCGCGACGGTCGCGGCCTGCATGATCTCGGTGCGATTGGGACCGGCCTCGACGTGACAGTGCTGGCAGGCCAGGTCGCACAGTTTGCCGACGTTGATCTGCAGGATTTCCAGCGGTGTGCGCGGCAGGCTCAGGCCATGCTGGCGCAGCGTGTGGGCAAAAGTGGGTAGCGCAGTGGCAAGAACGGCGTTCACGGCAAAACACTCCTGTTCGAAAAGATGGTGATGGCATTCATCGCGTCGGCAACCGCTGCAGCTGCCAGTCGTAGGGCCGACGGTCGGTGCGCACGCGCTGCGCCCGGATCCCGCGCCGCTACCCGCAGCGCGGCGCACAGCAGCGCTTGCACAGGTGCCCTGGTGCGCACGGAATTCATCCACGCCTCCACGTGTGGTAACGCCCCAGCCAACGTAGCGCCCGCTCCGGCGCATGCGCCTTCTTCCAGTTGCCGGCGGCGTACTTGTTCGCCTCGGCCCAGGTGGGATACGCGTGGATGGTGCCGAGGATCTTGTTCAAGCCCAGTCCGTGGCGCATGGCCAGCACGAATTCCGCCAGCGTCTCGCCGGCGTGGGCCCCGACGATCGTGACACCGAGGATGCGGTCCTTGCCGGGTGGTGTCAGCACCTTGATGAAGCCTCGCGCGCGGTTCTCGGTGATCGCGCGATCGAGATCGTCCAGCTCGTAGCGGGTGACTTCGTAGGCGACGTCCTGCTGCTTCGCCTCGCGCTCGTTCAGGCCGACGCGCGCCACCTCCGGATCGACGAAGGTCACCGCCGGAATCACCGAGTAGTCGGCGCGAAAGCGCTTGAACTGGCCGAACAGTGCATTGACCGTCGCGTACCACGCCTGATGTGCTGCCACGTGGGTGAACTGGTAGGGCCCGGCCACGTCGCCGCAGGCATGGATGTTGGGATACAGCGTGGCGAGATATGCGTCAGTCTCGACCGTCTTCGCCGCCGGGATGCCCAGCTCCTCCAGACCAAACCCGGTGGTGCGTGGCTGCCGGCCCACCGCGACCAGCAAAAGGTCGAACGGTATGCGCAGGCGCTCGCCTGCGTCCTCGCACACCAGCACCTGGTCCTCGCCATCGCGTTCGACCGCGATCGCCCGACAACCCGTGCGCACGGTTACGCCGTCGGCGCCCAGCCGGGCCTGGACGAAGGCCGAGACCTCGTCGTCCTCGCGTTGCAGCAGCCGCTGGTGACTCTGCACCTGGGTCACCTGCGAGCCGAGCCGGGCGAACGCTTGCGCCAGCTCGCAGCCGATCGGCCCGCCGCCGAGCACCAGCAACCTCGCGGGCTGCTCGCGCAGTTGCCACAGCGTCTCGGAAGTGAAGTAACCCGATCCTTCCAGGCCCGGGAGCGTCGGGATGCGAGGCTCGGCGCCACTGGCAATGATGATGGCGCGGGTGGTGATGGGTTTGCCATCCAGCTCAACCACCCAGGGCGAGACGATCCGCGCCTGCCCGCGCTGCACGTCCACCCCCAACCCGCGATAGCGCTCGACCGAGTCGTGCGGGGCGACCGTCTCCACCGCCCGCTGCACGCCCTCCATCACCGCGCGAAAATCCACCCGCACCGCGTCGACATGCACTCCGGCGGTCGCCGCAGCCCGCGCCTCCGCTGCCAGGCGCGACGCGTGGATGAGCGACTTGGAGGGTACGCAGCCGGTATTGAGGCAGTCGCCACCCATCTCGTGGCTTTCGATCAGGGTGACCTTGGCGCGCACCGTGGCGGCGATATAGGCGCTGACCAGGCCAGCCGAGCCGGCGCCGATCACTACCAGATTGCGGTCAAAGTGCTTCGGCTTCGGCCAGCGCGCATACACGCGCCGGGCCTGCACGCGCTCCACCAGGCACCGCGCCAGCAGCGGAAACAGGCCGAGCAACACGAACGAACCGATGATCCGCGGCGAGAGGATGCCCGAGAGCGAGTCCAGGCTGGCCAGCTGGGTGCCGGCGTTGACGAAAACCACGGTGGCGGCCAGCATGCCGAGCTGGCTGACCCAGTAGAACGTGCGCGCCGGCAGCGTGGTCAGCCCCATCACCAGGTTGACCACGAAGAACGGGAACAGCGGCACCAGGCGCAGGGTAAACAGGTAGAACGCGCCGTCGCGCTGTACGCCCTCGTTGATCGTGGCCAGGCGCTTGCCGAAGCGCTGCTGCACGGTGTCGCGCAGCACGAAGCGGCTGGCCAGGAAGGCCAGCGTGGCACCGATGCTGGAGGCGAACGAGACCAGCACGGTGCCCTCGAGCAGGCCGAACACCGCGCCCGCGGCCAAGGTAAGCAACGTCGCGGCCGGCAGCGACAGCGCGGCAAACAGCACGTAGACCAGGAAGAAGCCGCCCCCCATGGCCCACGGATGTGCCTGCCGATAACCATCCAGCGCCTGCTGGCGGGCCTTGAGCGCATCCAGGGTGAACTGGTGCTGCCAGCCCAGCGCAAAGAAAGCGACGACCGCGCCAAGCAGCCCGATGACGATCACCCAGCGAATCAGCGTGGCATTTTTCTTCATGCATAAAAGGCCTTGGAAAGATGCGGGGCAGGCTCAAAAAAAGGACGGCGTCGCCTGCTGCACGACGCCGCCATGGATCCACGCGGTGGCTTCAGGCCGTAGCGGCGGAGCGACTGAGGCCGCCAAAGGTGGCGCCAAGCACGGCACCCCAGATCAGGTGTAGTACCAGCGTCATCACCGGCGCCATCATGCCAAACTTCATGGCGAACAGGCCGGCTCCGGCCATCGGCATCGGAATCGACATCATCACCAGCCAGGCCAGTACACCGAGCGCGATGCCCTTGACCATCGGACCGCTGCCGGGGAGCGACTTGTAGAGCATCGCAAAAACGATGCCCCACAGCACTGTCCCGATCAGGAAATGCGACACCCAGCCAACTGCCGGGTTGGCCGGCAAACCCATTATGTCGTGCGCCATCCCCGCGAGCATCTGGATCAAGTTGAGTTCGGGCATCACGCCCATCATTGATTTGATCAGCATCAGCACCGATAACACCACGGTGGCGACAAAGCCGGCAATCATCCCGCGCAAATAGACGTTCATGACGTTCTCCTGAAGGTGATCACTCTGTAACTGATTCCCGAGCCCAAGGCTGGGCTCGATAATTTGAGACGCCTGTCAATCCTTGAGGTACTCCTGCACCATCTGCCGACCGCGGTAGATGCGGCTCTTTACTGCTTCGCGCGTCAACCGCAGCTGGTCGGCAATCTCGCCAATCGAGAACTCCTCGAAATCGCGCAGGACGATGGCCTCGCGGTACTTGTCCGGCAGCGACTGGATCGCGGCGGCCAGATCACTGCGCAGTTCGAAATGATCGGTGTACACCGCCACCGGCAGATTCTCGTTCGCGGTGGCTCGCTCACCGTGCATGGCACGCCACAGACGATGGCATTCACGGCGCACGATTGAAAACGTCCACGCTGGAAACGCGGCCACCGTGCGCAGGGCGCCGATGCGCCGATAGATCAGCAACAGCGACTCCTGTACCGCATCGTCCGGATCCACACCGGCCGCACATTGCGTATGCGCGATCCGGCACAGGTCCGGGCGGCAGGCCGCAAGCAGGCGTCCCACCGCCACGATGTCGCCTTGACGCGCTGCATCCACCAAAGTCGGGTCGTGTTGCATCGTGTCCTCATTTTGCGGCACCGCCGCCGCCCAGCATGAGCGATTCTCCACTGCATAGAGGAGTCCAGCGGCAGAAAGGATTCAAACTCGCTTCGTGGCACCGGCTGAGAGGCGAGCGCGATATACCTGGGCACGTTTGCCGAGGGTTGCACAGAATCACCTGAGTGGCGCGGAATTGACCTCGGCTTTCCCGTCCACAGCCGCGGTGGTCGTTGCGGGCGTGGCGACGACGCACGTCCACGCCCCGCTTGCGAAATGGTTCGACCGAAGCGTGCGGCGAAACCAGGCGCTTTCAGCCCCGATAGACGCGTCGCCGCCGGAGCCACCGCAACAGGATGCGTGCCAGCCACGGCAGGATCGCGAGCAGCGCGAACGAGCCGATCAGCGTCGGCGACAGAAGTCCCGACAATGATGTGACCCGACGCAGTTGCGTGCCGGCGCCGACGTAGGCCAAAGTTGCAGGCAACATGCCAAGCTGGCTCACCCACCAGAACGTGCGCACCTTGATCGGCATCAATCCGGCCAGCAGGTCGACCAGGAAAAACGGGATCGCCGGCACCAGGCGCAGGCTGAAAAGGTAGAACGCCCCGTCGCGCGCGACGCCGCGCTCCATGCGTCGCAGGTGTTCGCCGGCGTGACGTCGCACCCAACTGCGGAACAGGAAACGGCTGTTCAGCATGGCCAACGTTGCGCCAAGGGTCGAGGCAAACGACACCAACACGGTGCCTTCGAGCAGGCCGAACAGGGCGCCCGCGGCCACGGTCATCAATTCCGCGACCGGCAGCGAGATGGCTACCGCGACAACATAGACACCGAAGAATGCCGCCGCAAACGACAGCGGGCTTGCCGCGTTCAGCGCCAGCAGTGCGCGCCGGGAATCCTTCAGCGCCTCGAGCGAAAAGCCGTGGCGCCAACCGGCGACCAGCAGCGCCACGATCACCGTGATCAGCAGGACCTGCGCAACGCGACGGGCCGTCGGTCGCTTCCTGGCTGCGGTGCCGTCAGTCCGCGAGATATTCACGAATCATCTGCCGACCGCGATGAATACGGCTCTTCACCGCCGCACGGGTCAAGCGCAGGGCCTCGGCCATCTCGGTGATTGTGTATTCCTCGAAGTCGCGCAAGATGATTGCTTCGCGGTATTTCGCCGGCAGCGACTGGATCGCCGCGGCCAGGTCGATGCGCAGACCCGGCGTCGTGTAATAGGCAAAGACTTTGTGGTCCTCCGCGGGCACTTGGGTCTGGCCGGGCATGTGCCGCATCAGCCGCTGGCACTCGTGCCGGACGATCGAAAACGTCCAGGCGGCGAACGAACCGACCGACCGCAGCGCGCCGATGCGGCGATACACCAGCCACATGCTCTCCTGCACCGCGTCGTCGGCATCCGCCGCCGAGGCGCATTGGGACGCGGCGATGCGGCGCAAGTCGGGCTGGCTGTCCTGCAGCAGCAAGAGCAAGGCGGCCTCGTCGCCCTGGCGTGCGGCTTCGATCAGTGCGGGGCGATTGGACATCAATTTCTCGATAGCGAAGTATTCACGGCACGGCGCCCACTACGGCGGGAATGTCGTTCTCAAGGTCGTAGTGTGCATATGCAGTATCCGCTCATCACCATGCTCTCGTCGTGAGTACTACGCGACATCGAGCTGCGTGAATCGGAGGCGCATTGGCTGGAGCACGTTGGGCACAGATGGTTGGCGGATGCATGAGGTGCTGCGGAGCCATTCGGATTCAGCAACATCGTCTTCGCCCGATCCTATAGAGCCCTCCAATGCAATTAGAGATGCATCGTCGCTCATTCGCGACAGCGCCAACAGCCGAGGTCATTCTCGCTGTGAACCGCCTGGCTCTGCTTTCGCTGCGGCAGCCGTAGTGGGTTCGCGTCTGTGCAGTTCACGCAGGAAGTTCTGGAACTCCGGCGCGCGGGCCAGCAGGCGGCCAGCCAACGCGCGCAACGCGTCGACCTGGTCGGGGTGCAGATGAAACGTGGTCGGCATCACGTTGAAGCGCTGCCGCTCGGCGGGATCGGTGATCTGGTTGAAGGTCAGCACCGCAAAGTTCACATCCACCTTGGGCGCGGTCGGCACGCGCATCGCATTGACGTGCTGCGCCCACATCAGAAAGCCGCTCTTGGCCAGCGCTGCGGTTTCATTGTTGAGGATGCCCAAGGAGGCATCGAACGAGGCGCGCAAGGTATCGGTGAGTCCTGGCCCGCGACCGCTCTCCGACCATGGATAGGGCGCGTAGACCTGCGCATTGGCGACGACGACCAGCACATGCCGCACGTGACGCAATTGTTCGGACGTGAACGCGCCAGCCATGTCCGGCACGTTGCCGTACTGCGCCACCGGACTCATCATCGAGCCGCGCACGCCGAGATTATCGGTCACACCGCCATCGACCAGGCGCAGTATCGGCATCTTCTTCGGGTCGTCGTAGCGTGACAGGGCCAGCGCCACGGCGTAGCGGCGCGACAGCAAGTCGTCGCGCGCCAGGGATTGCTCCACCCACGGCTGGTGCCGTTGCGGACAATCGGGGTAATTGCGCAGCGCCATCGGTGCGAACGGCCCCGGCACCGCCGCCGAGGCCATCACCGCGTTGGCCACCGGATAGGTCGACAGGTCCGAACACAGGAAATCGAACTGTTGCTGGATAAAGGAAAACGTGGTGGCGTTGTTCAGATCGCTGGCATTGAGGATGATCATCGGCAAGCCGGCTGGCGACATGTCGGCAAACGTCTTGCCATCGAGCAGGGTGCGATTGAGGTAGGCGGCGACCAGGTCGCTGCGATTGTAGTGGCGGCTGGCGATCGAGAGCAGATGATCGGGCCGCCGCAGCAAGCCCAGCAACTCGCCCTGCCAGTTGCGATACAGGAAACGGGAACCGAAGTCGTCGAAAATGCGGTCGCCGAACAGGCCGTAATAGGCTGCCGTGTAGCTGCCACCGGATACCGAGGTGATCACGTCCACCAGGTCCAGCAGTCGCGTCGGCTGCCCGTCCACCTCGACGACGGTGTCACGCAGCTTTTCCAGCACGCCGTAGCTGAAGGCGGCCGCGCGGGTGCCGCCACCGGAGAAGGCGAGTACGACAAAGGTGTCGCGAGGCGGGTGTGGGAACCGCGTCTTGAACTCGTACCGATCCTCCACGCCGACCGGCTTGATCCGCGTGTTCCAGACGCGCGTGGCGCAACCGGACAACCCGCACAGGGCGACGCCGAGCAACAGCCATCCCGTACAGCGCCGGCGCCAATGGCCGATTGCCGAACCACTGGCGCGCCTGTACGCGGGATTCACCATGCGTCCCCCGTGCCGTTGTCCTGTGTCAGGGTTGTACCGTCACGCCTCGCCAGAACGCAACGTGACCGCGGATTTCCGCCGCGGCCGATTTGGGCTCGGGATAATACCAAGCCGCCCCGGAGTTGACCTCCTCGCCAACGACGACATCGAAATAGCTGGCCGTACCCTTCCAGGGGCACACCGAGTGCTGGGCGCTGTCGCGGAAATGCTCACGCTTGAGCGACTCCTGCGGAAAATAGTGATTGCCCTCGACCACGATCGTGTGGTCGCTTTCGGCGATGACGCAGTCTTTCCAGATGGCACGCATGGTCTTCTCCAACTTGCAGTTTCTTGATGACGTCCGGCAAGCTCAGGCCGACGCATCTGACGCATCGCCCTTGACCTCGCGGGTGCGTATCTTGATCTCTCCGCTCAGCGCACGGTGCACCGGACAGCGATCGGCAATATCCAGCAGTTGCTCGCGAACAGTCACATCGATGGACGCCGGCAGCCGGATCGTGCGTTCGATTTCCATCACCTTGCCGTCGGTCGATGTGCAATCCGCGCAATCGTCCGCATGGATATGACGATGAGCCAGCGTCACCTCGACCGGCGCCAATTGCCAGCCTTTGCGTTCGGCGACCATGCGCATGGTCATCGTGGTGCAGGCACCCAGCGCCGCCAGCAGATAATCAAACGGACCGGGGCCGGCATCATCGCCGCCAACGCTGGTCGGCTCATCGGCCAGCAAATGGTGCCGGCCAGCCTGCACCAGCTGGGTGTAGCGCCCGGCGCCGCTCTCGGTCACGCGCACCCGTCCTTCGGCCAGCACCGGCTGCGGGACCAGCTCGGGCAGGTACGGCGCCACCCACGCCGCGATAACGGCGGCGGCATACGCTGCGTGCGCGCGACCGGTCAACAAGTGGTTGGCGCCGTCCAGTGCGACAAAACTCTTGGGATGTCTGACCGCCTCGAAGATTCGCCGCGCCTGATCGATACCGACCACTTCGTCCAGCGGCGCATGCATCACCAGCAGGGCGCAGCCCAGCGCAGCGATGCGCTCGTGCAGACGTTGCGCCTTGAGGTCGTCCAGAAACTGGCGTTGGATGCGAAACGGGCGGCCGGCCAGCGACACGCCCACTTCGCGCTCAGTATCGAGTTTTGCCAGGGTGTCGTCACCCAGTTGCCTGGCGACATGCAACGGCTCGGACGGCGCGCCCAGGGTAACCACGGCTCGTACTTCGGCGATCTCGTGCGCTGCCGACAACACCGCCGCACCGCCCAGGCTGTGCCCGATCAACAGCGTCGGGGCCTGGTGGTTCTCGCGCAGGAAATCAGCTGCCTTCGCCAGATCAGCCACGTTGGAGCTGAAATTGGTGTTGGCAAATTCGCCTTCACTCATACCCAGGCCGGTGAAGTCGAAGCGCAGCACGGCAATGCCCTGCGCGTTGAGTGCCGCACTGATGCGCGAGGCGGCCAGCACATCCTTGCCGCAAGTGAAGCAATGTGCGAACAGGGCATACGCGCGCGGCGGGGTCGGCGGCAGGTCGAGCCGGGCTGCCAGCAGACTGCCGTCGTAACCGGGAAACTCCACGCGTTGCGCACCCTTCATGTCGACTCCCGTCCTGGTCGGCTCAGGCTGAGCCGGATACTTCGAACATAGCCGATAGAGGCACCCAACGGCGCAAAGGATTCATCCGACGACCGGCGAACATCCGCGTGGCATCAGGTGGTGCTCCTGCTCCTCGGGTTGCTCAGCGTATTTTGAAATCCGCACCGACCAGCAGCATCGTCTCGCCCAGATTGGGCTTGCGTGTGCTGCCGTTGGAGATGTGCCGCACAAGAATGACATAGTTGTCGTGGGACCAGCCCAGCGAGCTGACGAACTGTTGGGTGCTGCTCAGTGCCGGCGTTTCGGGTGCCGTCGCACCGAGCTGAAAACTGAAGAACAGGTGATACGGCAGTTCTGGAAAGCGCACGCCCACGGCTGCTACGGCGGCACCTCGTGAAAAATCCCCGCTTTGTTGATGATGGCGTGCCGAGACATAGGTCAAGCCGACGTCTGACTGGACAGTCATGCCCTTCCACTGCCTCGTCTTGCCCAACCACTCGGCTGCCACGATGGGCGTGGGTCGTCCGTGGCTGGTGACGCTGCGGCCGCTCAGCAGCTCGATGTCGGCGGATCGTGCCGCACCGCTGGCGACAAGGAGCGGCCAAGCCAGCGCAAGCATGCGAAGACAGCCGGCGACTCGACCGGCTCGAACCGGGCGCCTGCCGCACAGCCGAGTCTCGCTCGCAGGAACGGAGAAGTGGCGCAAGTGAGCCCCCGCGGACGTCGAGACGTCCGCGATCATCTGGTGTGACATGCGTGGTCTGCCTTATGTCGTGAGCCGGGAAAAGACTGGTGATTCCAGCTCGATCCGGGCGGCAGATACGTGAGCGGATGACATGACGAGCCGTCGCTCGATTTCAGTTCGCGAAATCAACCCGCGAACCAGCATGCGCCCATCGTCCTGTTGGTCAGTGACCAGCAGATGCGTCCGCCGGGTTTCGCGAAAGGTTTCCACGATATCGCCCAATCGGGCTTTCTCGACGTCTTCAAACCGCAGGGTCGGCAAGGCACCGACCGGGGTCATGATGTCAGCCACCTCAACGTCCTCATGCCGGCATTTCTGATGGATGCAGTCGGCACCATTCAGGAACTGAAGAGGTTTCGGCCCCTCGATGTCGTAGGAGGTGATCAACCCGACCATGTGATCCTCGGCCATCACCAGCAGCGTGCGCACGCGAGCATCCATCATGATATGAAGTGCGACATCAATGTGCTGCCCAGGCTCGACCGTCACCGGACAGACCCGGTGGAAATCCACCATGACCGTCAATGCGGGCTCATCCTCCACCAACGACGATTCTTCTCCAATGCGACATGGGGAAACAGCAACGGAAACGCCTTCAACATGGGTGGCAACAGGACGAAATGACATGGGTTTGGCCTCGCTCTGAGTGTGGGGGACTCACCAGTGCAGCCCGCGGGAGTCCATCGTGCGTCGAATGCCCAGCCAGCGCGGCAATCACGTCGCGATGAGTGAGGGCGCGTACAGCGGACTCGGCAGGTTCGGGGTTCACGGCCCGGGTTCGTTGGGGGGAGTGGCCGTGAACTGGTGTGTCCGCCGTCAGACGTCCTCACCGGTATAGAGCAGACCAACCACCCATCGGATTCACCGCTGCATCACGACGTACGCAGCGCCCCGGGTGAACCACCGTGGATGCGCTTGAAAGCGCGGCTGAACGCCGCCTCCGTCGCATAGCCGGCAATCACCGCCGCCTCGGCGACACTGACGCCGCGCTCGGCCAACGCCGCGTGGGCCTGTTGCATGCGCAAGGCCGTGACGTATTCCATCGGGGACGTCCCTACCGATCGCGCGAAGCGGCGTGCAAACGCGGCGCGTGACAGATGCACCGTATCGGCAAGCGTGGCGACCGTCCACGATTGCTGGGGAGCATGGTGCAGGGCCAGCAGCGCGGGGCCAAGATGCGGGTCGGAAATCGCGGTCAGGAGACCCTGCTTGACGGTGCCTGCCGCAAGGCATTGCCGCAGGGCGTACATGAACAGCGCATCGGCAAGCTTGTCCATCAAGACCACGGCACCGGGGGCGCCGGATTCCGCTTCGGCAATGATCAGTTGCAGCAGGGCCGCCGGAGCACCGGACGATCCACGACGAGGATTCGGCTCCCGGCGCAGCAACATCTGTGCAGGCAGCGATGCCAGCAGTATCTCCGCCAGCGGTGATTCGAATTCGAAATAGCCGCACAACAGCAACGTCGTCGCGTCGCTCGCGTCATCCAGTGAGGCGATCAGGCAGTGATCCTGCGGGCGATTGAACAACACCGCGTCGCCGGCCTGCAAAATGACGTCGTCAGCGGCTTCGCCGTAGTGCATCACGCAGCGGCCGCTTGCCACCAGATGAAACATCGCCTTGCGCTCGTACTCGCCATCGACCACCCACTGTCCACAGTGGGTGGACTGATGGAACACGCGCGTCTGCAAACGCAGATGGCGCATCAAGGCACTCAATTCGTCCACGGCTGCTCCCGATCAATCAAGACGCCCAGACAAGCATGCGCGCGCTGCGGGCATGGTTGCAGTGCAGTCTCCCTGCCAAAGTACGCCCATGGCTTGAGCGACATGCGACCGACCGGCCACCCATCCAACAAAGGAGTATGAACCATGAGCGAATTTACCTTGCACACCCCCGACTCCGCACCCGAAGCAGCACGCGCCATGCTGCAGGGCGCCAAGAAGCAGATGGGCTTCGTGCCCAACCTGTACGCCAACCTTGCCAATGCGCCAGCGGCGCTGGAAGCCTACCTCGGGCTCGGCGCACAGTTCGACAAGACCTCGTTCAACCCGGTGGAACGTCAGGTGGTGCTGCTGACGGTCAGCGTGGAAAACGGCTGCGAATTCTGCGTCGCTGCGCACTCGATGATCGCGCGCAAAATGGCCAAGGCCCCGGATGCCGTCGTCGACGCGCTGCGCAACCGCACCACCTTGCCGGACGCGCGACTGCAGGCGTTGTCCGTGTTTGCCCGCACCATGGTGAAGGAACGTGGATGGGTCATCGGCGCCCCTCTGGAAGCCTTCCTCAAAGCCGGCTTCACCCATCAGCAGGCGCTGGAAGTCGTACTCGGCGTGACGATGAAGACACTCAGCAACTACGCCAATCACCTGATGGGGACCACCACCAACGTCGAGTTTTCCGGTGAGGCCTGGAAGCGCGCCGCCTGAGCCGTCCGCCTTCGCGCAGACCATCCTGAAAGACGCCACGCAGCAGTAACTCACCGCGTGCCGCAGTTGTGTGGCCATCACGGGGCGGCATGACCTGCCGCCCCGCCCATTAGCGAGGAACCACCCATGATCAAGGTAAGCGTGATGTACCCCTACGCTCCCGGCGCGCGGTTCGACCATGCGTACTACTGCAACACGCATATGCCGCTCGTGAAGGGCAGGATGGGCGCGAGCTGCCGGTTCTACGCGGTGGACCAGGGATTGGCGGGTGGGGCGCCCGGCGCGCCACCGACCTACATCGCCATGAGCCATATATTCTGTGACTCGGTCGAAGCGTTCCAGGACAGCTTCGAACCACACGCCGACGAAATCATGCAGGACATTCCAAACTTCACGGATATCGCTCCGGTAATCCAGATCAGCGAGGTCCTTGTGGATCGCGCCTGAGCCGCGCGCGGCGACCGGCGCATCGAAGCAGGCGCCGCCCGTTGCTCGCTCGCTACGCCGCCGCGACCTGATTATGTCATTTGCGCTACCGTCACTTGCATTCCACCACCAAGGAGTTAGCTCATGAACGCTGCAAAACGCCTGAGTCTGTCACTACTCGCGATGCGACTGACCGTGTTCCTGGTGATGCTGATGTGGACCGTGGACAAGTTCATCCGCCCTGAGCACGCTGCCGGCGTATTCGCCAACTTCTACGCGCTGGGCGGGCTCGGCGCATCGGTATTCGTCATCCTTGGCGTACTTGAACTGCTGCTGCTGCTGGCGTTTGTCACCGGGTTTGCGCGCCGCTTCTCTTATGGCGTAGTGCTGCTGTTGCATGCCGGCTCCACCTTGGCCGGATGGCAGCAATACCTGCATCCGCACGAGGGCGCCAACCTGCTGTTTTTTACCGCTTGGCCCATGCTGGCCGCGTGCCTCGCACTTTACTTGCTGCGTGACGCCGACAGCATGACGATCGATGGGCGCCGGGCGAGCACCCACGCCTGACCCACGATTGGACCAACGGCGTCGCCACCAGCTGAGGGAGAGCACTGACCATGTCCGGCCCCACCATTGCCGTGTTCGATGCCTATGGCACCCTGCTGGATGTGCATTCGGCAGTGGCCCGACTGGCTGATCGGATGGGTCCCGATGCCGCCCAGGTTTCCGAGCTGTGGCGACAGAAGCAGCTGGAATACAGCTGGACTCGCAGCCTGATGCAACGCTATGCCGACTTCTGGCAGATCACCGAAGCGGCGCTTGATTACGCCATGGCGCGGTTCGATTATCGCAACAACGCGCTGCGCTCCGCGCTGTTGAGTGCCTACCGTGAACTTGATGCCTATCCCGAGGCGCGCGACGCGCTGGCTGGCTATCGGTCGCTCGGCGTGCGTGTGGCAGTGTTTTCCAACGCGACCGAGTCGATGCTGACGACGGCCCTCAGCGCTGCGCGTCTGGACGATCTGGTCGACGTCATCTACTCGGCGCATGCCGTCGGTGTCTTCAAACCGGATGTGCGCGTCTATGCCGCCGCGACGAAGTCGTTTGGAGTTACCCCATCGGCCATCGCGTTCCACTCATCCAACGGCTGGGATGCCGCCGGTGCGGCATCGTGCGGCTGGGGGGCGATGTGGATCAATCGCGCCGGCCGGCCGCAGGAATACACCTGGTTGAAGGTCCCGGAGATGCCCGGTCTCGACGCCGCACTGGCGTACGCTGGGCGAACAGTGGCCCGCGACCAGGGCGACACATCAAAGAGGAATGCATAGTGGGATGGATCGACGAAATCCCCGATGGCGAAGCGCAGGGACCGCTACGCCAGATCTACGACGCTGTGAAGGCACAGCGCGGCAAGGTCGCACGCATTCTCAGCGTGCACAGCCTCGACCCGCCGGCGCTGCAACATCACCTTGACCTCTACATGCACCTGATGTTCTCGCCGGGCCCGCTCAGCCGGCGCGAGCGCGAGGCCATCGCGGTCACGGTGTCGGCTGTCAACGGCTGCGCGTATTGCGTGGCGCACCACACCGAAGCGCTGCAGCGTTACGAAAAGAGCGAGGACGTGCTGGCCGCGGTGCGCTATGCACCGGAGCGACTGGCTACGCCGCGTCTGCGCGCGATGTTGCTGTACGCGCGCCAGCTTACCCTTGCGCCGTCGACGATGGACGAAGCGCAGGTGGTGGCATTGCGCGCCGACGGACTGACGGACAAGGATATTCTCCGGATCAACCTGATCACCGCTTATTTCAACTTCGTCAACCGCATCGCGCTGGGGCTCGGCGTGGAGGCCGACGCTCAAGAGATAGCCGGCTACCGGGTGTGAGCTATTTTCCATGGCGCCAACCGTCATTCGACCGAAAGGAATGAACGTGGCCCAGGGCCACATTCCAGCCTCGACCGCGCGCAGGCCGGCCTTTGCCGTCAGCCTGCGCTTCCGTGTTGCTCGCAGCACGGCCCGGCGGAGGCTGCCGTAGTGTTGTCGCGTCGCGCTCTCGCCATCGTCCTGCAGCCATCGCATTTGAAAGGAACCTGCCTGGTGGCACGGGTCGTGGGAGCCCTGTTGAGCGTGGTCAACCTCGGCGGACAGTTGCTGTGGGGGCCGTGGAACCTGCCGATGGCGATCAAGATCGCCATGAATGTGCTGACTCCGTTCGTTGTGGCAAATCTCGGCTTGATGTTGCGACAGGGCGGCTCGGAAACGGATTCCTAAGGATCTGCAACGCGGGAATCATCGCCAGTTCACGCGACACGAATCACACGGCGCCGGGTACGGCTCTGCTCGGACCGTGCCTGATTGCCGTGCCGTCGCAATGCTCGTGCTGACCGGTGGCGGAATCGATCGGACGAGTCTCTGTTCCAAACGTGCGAGCGTGTCGGGAGCCTGCCGACATACGATGCCGCGATTGGGCCGGCTCCCTCGACCGCCCCTGCCGGCGAATCCGCAGCAGCCGGCCGAGCCGGTCAACGGTACTCGGGGTTTTCGAAGTCGAACCGGCTGCCGGCATCCCAGGCGCGCCGCTGGTTGCCGTGGGCCGGGATACCGCCCTGTGTTCTCAGCATCCGCGCCAGATGCATCAGGTTCCACGCCATGAACGTGGTGTTGCGGTTGGTGAAGTCGTTCTCCGGACCGCCGGAGCCCGCGTCCAGATAAGAGGGACCGGGACCCGCCTCGCCCAGCCAGCAGGCGTCGGCCTGCGGCGGGATCACGTAGCCCAGATGCTGCAACGAATACAGCACGTTCATCGCACAGTGCTTGGCGCCGTCTTCGTTGCCGGTAACCAGGCAGCCTCCAACTCGGCCGTAGTAGGCGTATTGTCCGGCCTCGTTGAGCAATCCGGAGGCGGCATACAGGCGTTCAATCACGCGGGTGCAAACGGACGACTTGTCGCCCAGCCAGATCGGCGTGCCGATCACCAGGATGTCCGCCGCCATCACTCTCTTCAGCAGCACCGGCCAGGCATCGTGGGCGGCACCGTGTTCGGTCATGTCCGGATACACGCCCGGTGCCAAGTCGTGTTCCACCGGACGCACCAGTTCCGTCTGCACGCCGTGCTTCTCCATGATCGCCCGAGCGATGCGGATCAGTCCCTCGGTATGCGACAACGCGGGCGAAGGCTTGAGCGTGCAATTGAGAAAGATCGCCTTGAGCCCACCAAAATCGAGGTCGAAGTCGGTGTCGTTTGCCGTGCTGCCCATGGTCACCTCTGGGTCGTATGAAAGGGAGATTCTGCGCGACGCTCTATCCAACAAGAGGCACGCTGACGGCAAAACGATTCATCGCCATCGCCTACTTATACCCGACCCAAACGCCCCGATTTGGGAGCTGTCTGCGACGCACACTCACGCGGCCCAGCGCAACTTGCACGGATACCATCCCAATCGATTGAATCCTAATCCGTGGGCGACCGCCTCTATAGCGGTAACCATCAACACATGAATCACCCACGGAGACCTTCATGATCGCAGGAAAAACCGCACTGATTACCGGCTCGACCAGCGGTATCGGACTCGGCATTGCCGAGCTGTTCGCCAGGGACGGCGCCAACATCATCCTCAATGGCTTCGGCGACCCATCGGATATCGAGCTGCTACGTTCGGGCATGGAGGAAAAATACGGCGTCAAAGTGCGTTTTCAGGGCGCCGACGTAAGCAAAGCCGCCGAGATCGAGGCGATGTTTGGCGCCATCGAGGACGAATTCGGTGGCGTCGATATTCTCGTCAACAATGCCGGCATCCAGTACGTGGCGCCAATCGACGAGTTCCCGCCGGCCAAGTGGGATGCCATCATCGCGATCAACCTGAGTGCGTCATTCCATACGATTCGCCATGCCCTGCCGACGATGAAGAAGCGCCGCTGGGGACGCATCATCCAGCTCGCATCGGCGCACGCGTTGGTCGCATCGCCGTTCAAATCCGCCTATGTCGCGGCCAAGCATGGCATCGCCGGCCTGACCAAGACGGTGGCGTTGGAGGTGGCCGAGCAAGGCATCACCGTCAACGCGATCTGTCCCGGCTACGTGTGGACTCCGCTGGTGGAAAAACAGGTACCGGAAACGGCCAAGGCGCGCGGCATCAGCGAGGAAGAAGTGATTAAGAACGTGCTGCTCGCGGCACAGCCGACCAAGCAGTTCGTGACCGTCGAACAGGTCGCGGCGCTGGCAGGCTTTCTGGCCAGCGAGGCGGCGGCATCGATCACCGGCTCGATCCTTCCGATCGATGGCGGCTGGACAGCGCACTGATGAATATCCAGGACATCCTGCAGCTCACTTCCATGCCAGCCGCGTCGCCCTCGTATCCAGCCGGCCCCTACCGTTTCGTTGATCGCGAGTACCTGATCATCAGCTATCGATCAGATCCCGAAGCGATCCGCGAGGCGCTGCCCGAACCGCTTGAGCCCGACGGCAGTGACAGCGTGTTGTTCGAGTTCATCCGCATGCCGGATTCGGCCGGATTCGGCAACTACACCGAGTCGGGCGTGGTGATTCCCGCGTTGTACAACGGCGAGCCGGTGAACTTCACCGCGCAGATGTATCTCGATGACGAACCGCCGATCGCCGGTGGCCGCGAGATCTGGGGCTTTCCGAAAAAACATGGCGCACCGGTGCTCAAGGTGGTGCACGACACGCTCACCGGCACACTCGACTACGCGGGTGTCCAGATCGCCGTCGGCACCATGGGATACAAGCACCAGCACCTGCTGTACGACGTTTCGGGGCAGAAGCAATGCTCGCCGACGTCGATCATCGCGAAAATGAGCAAGACCCAAGTCAACCTCAAGCTGATTCCCGGCGTCGACGGCAAACTGGCGATCGCCCAACTGGTGGCCTACAACCTGACCGACATCACCGTGAATGGGGCCTGGTCGGGGCCGGCGCGCCTGCATCTGGTCGCGCACGCGAATGCACCCGTGGCGGATCTGCCTGTGCGCAAGGCGCTGGGTGGTCTGCATTTCATCGCCGATCTGACCCTGCCTTACGGTCGGATCCTGCACGACTACCTGGCCGCCACCGCGGCAACCACGAATGGCTAAGCGAACCGACATGAAAGCAGCGAAGAAAGCGACCAGCGTATCCAATCCAGTTGGAGCGGGCACTGTGGACTCCAAACGATCTGCAAGCAGGACAGGCAAACCTGAATCCATGGCCGCAAAGCGACCGGATCAGGTCGTGCTGATCATGCAGGGTGGCGGCGCACTGGGTGCGTTTCAGGCTGGTGTGTACGAGGCGATGCACGAGGCCGGCATTGAACCGGACTGGGTGGTCGGAACTTCGATCGGTGCCATCAATGCGGCACTCATCGCCGGCAACGAGCCATCCGAACGACTGGCGCGACTCAAGGAGTTCTGGGCGCTCGTCTCCAGCGCGCCAACTTCTGCTGCGCTCTGGAATATGCCTGGCAGCGGCAATCTCGTGCAGAACCTCGGTGCGGTCGCAAACGGGGTGCCGGGCTTCTTCACTCCCAACCATCAGGCGTTACTGGGTGGTCAAGGATCTCTGGGCGCAGCGGCTGCCAGTTACTACCAGGTAAAGCCATTGCGGAAAACGCTGGGCAGGCTGGTGGATTTCGGCTATCTCGCCGACGGCAAGATCCGACTTACCCTGGGCGCGGTCAATGTCCGCTGCGGCAGCATGCGCTACTTCGATAGCCGGGCCGAGGCGATCCATCTCGACCATGTCATGGCCTCCGGCGCGCTGCCGCCGGCCTTCCCGGCCGTCAATATTGATGACCAATGGTATTGGGATGGTGGGGTCTATTCGAACACGCCCATCGAAGTAGTCATGGACGACAGCCCACGGCGCAACTCGCTGATCTTCGCCACGCGGCTGTGGCAGCAGGAAGGCGACGTGCCGCAGTCGATTACGCAGGTCATGAGTCGCTACAAGGACATCCAGTATTCCAGTCGGGTCGACAGTCATACCGCACGACAGCAACAAATCCATCACCTGCGTCATGTTGTGCGCCAGTTGGGCAGCCTGCTACCAGCGAGCGAGATCGAAAAGCCTGCCGTGAGGGACTTGCTGTCGCTGGGCTGCGGCACGGTGATGCACGTCATTTCGCTGCAGGCGCCCGCACGGGAAGATGATGATCACCTCAAGGATCTGGACTTCACTCCGACAGGTATCGGGGCCCGTTGGAACGCGGGGCACGAATTTGCACGTCGCCAGATTGCGGCAGCACCATGGAGTGAGCCTGTCGATCCCGGTATGGGTATCGTCGTACATCGCTGAGCTGCGTGCAGGGCTTGCCACGATGTTGAAGCGTAGGCTCAGGGTCTCTCCAAAGCGGAACATTCAACCGTGACGTCATTCCTGCTCACCCATGAACCCGCGATCCGACTGGGTGCCTTTGCCGGCATCTTCGCGGTGATGGTGCTGTGGGAAGTGCTGGCACCCAAGCGGCGCCAGAGCATCGGCCGCTGGCGGCGTTGGCCATCCAATATCGGCGTTGTCGTAATCGACAGCTTATTGGCGCGGCTGATCCTGCCCACCGCAGCGGTTGGCGTGGCGCTGTCTGTCGACGCCCACGGCTGGGGGCTGTTGCACGCGCTGGACGTGCCGGGCTGGCTGGCACTGACCGCGTCGCTGCTCATGCTCGACCTGGCCATCTATCTGCAACATGTGATGCTGCATGCCGTGCCGCTCCTGTGGCGGTTGCACCGGATGCACCACACCGACACCGAGATCGACCTGACCACCGGCGCACGCTTCCATCCGCTGGAAATCCTGCTGTCGCTGGCCGTCAAGCTGGGGGTCATTGCCGCGCTCGGCACACCCGCCGTGGCGGTACTGATTTTCGAAGTATTGTTGAACGCCACGTCCATGTTCAATCACGGCAATGTGCGTTTGCCGCAGCGCTTCGACGCCGTTTTGCGCTGGGTGCTGGTCACCCCGGACATGCATCGCGTGCATCATTCGTGGCTCCCCAATGAAACCAACTCCAACTTCGGTTTCAACCTGCCGTGGTGGGACCGGCTGTTCGGCACCTATCGTGCGCAGCCGCGCGACGACCATGCCGGCATGACCATCGGCATCAACCAGTTCCGCGATCCGCGTGAGCTGCGATTGGACCGCATGCTGTGGCAACCGATGCGCGGACCGGTGAACAGCTACCCGATCAATGCGCGGCCCCAGGATCCAGGTGGTGGCGACATTCCGTGACCGACCGCGAGAGCGGCGCCGGCACGGCGACAGGCGATGAACGTGCGCTACCCGCCTCGGCCGCAAAGCCCGGTGATTGCCATGCATGGCCGGCGGTTCGGGCCGGGCGGCACTCGCTCCGTGATGCTTTCGCGAGCGCCATGAAATTTCCGCGCGGCGTGGCCCTTGACTCTGGACCTGAGTCCAAGGTTTAGACTTGCCGCATGAACACGCAAACTGCCCCACTCACCATCGGTGCCGTCGCCAAGCGTGCCGGCGTGGCGATCGACACGATCCGTTACTACGAGCGCGAGGGCCTTCTGCCCCAGCCGCAGCGACGTGCCTCGGGTTATCGAACTTACGGGAACGGAGCGATCACGCAGCTGAGCTTTATCCGCCGGGCCAAGAAGCTGGGCTTCACCCTGGACGAGATTCGTGACCTGCTCTCGATCTCACGTGATCGACAGAATGGAGTCGCTGCAGTGAAGCAGCACGCCCAGCTGCGGCTGGTGGCGCTGGATGCGCGCATTGCCGAGTTGCAACGTGTGCGCGATGGGCTGGCGCAACTGGTGAAGTCCTGTCGCGGTCACGGCGCACCCGAGCATTGCCCGATCCTGCAGGCGCTGACCCACGAGGAGATCCCATCATGAGCGAGCCGAAAGTCGGTTACCCAGGTGCCAGCCAACCGTCGGACGCGATGGTGACCGATCCGGTGTGCGGAATGCAGGTGAATCCGGCGACCGCCAAGCACGTCAGCGAGCACGACGGGCAGACGTACCATTTCTGCTCCGCGGCTTGCAAGGCGAAGTTTGCGGCAGCACCGGCAGCGTATCTGGGAGCGTCCAGCGAGACGGCCGCGATGCCCGATCATGCCGCCGCCGGCCACACCCACGGGGAGAAGGATCCCGTCTGTGGCATGACCGTGGATCCGCACACTGCCACGCAGCACGTCGAACACGCGGGTCACACCTACTACTTCTGCGGGCAGGGTTGCAGCGACAAGTTCATGGCCGAGCCCCTGGCCTGGTTGGAAAATCGCGCGGCCCCGCCGGGCGCAGCGCCCGGCGCGATCTACACCTGCCCGATGCACCCGGAGATCCAGCAGGTTGGACCCGGCGAGTGCCCCAAGTGCGGCATGGCGCTGGAGCCGATGCTGCCCAGCGAGGACGCGGATGACGGTGGCGAAGTGCGCGCCATGACACGCCGCTTCTGGCTGCTGGTGGCCCTTACGTTGCCGGTGTTTCTGCTGGCCATGGGACCGCACATGTTCGGCTGGCAATTGCCATCACCGTGGGATTCGATAACTGACTGGGTCGAGGCGGTGCTGGGATCGGCGGTGGTGTTGTGGGGCGGGGCACCATTTTTCAAGCGCGGCTGGATTTCGCTCCGGCCGTGGCGGCCGAACATGTACACGTTGATCGGCGTGGGTACCGGCGTGGCCTGGATCTACAGCGTGGTGGCATTTCTGCTGCCGGGGATCTTTCCAGCCAGCTTCCGCGACGTGCACGGCCAGGTCGGCGTGTATTTCGAAACGGCGGCGGTGATCATCACCCTGGTCACGCTGGGCGATTTTCTGGAGCTGCGCGCACGCCGCCGTACCGGTGCCGCGCTCAAGGCGCTGCTGGGACTGGCGCCGAAGACCGCGCATCGGCTGGCCGGCGACGGCAGCGAGAGCGACGTGCCGCTGGCCGACGTGCACGCGGGTAATTCCCTGCGCGTTCGCCCCGGCGAAAAGGTGCCGGTCGATGGCGTAGTGCTCGACGGCGAGAGCCATGTCGATGAATCGATGCTCACCGGCGAGCCGATGCCGGTGCGCAAGACCAAAGGCGAGCCGGTCACCGGTGGCACGGTGAATCAGGACGGTGCACTTACCATGCGCGCGGAAAAGGTCGGCGGCGACACCATGCTGGCGCAGATCGTGGCACTGGTGGCCAAGGCGCAGCGCAGCCGCGCGCCGCTGCAGCGGGTGGCCGATCGCGTGGCCGCGTGGTTCGTGCCGGCGGTGTTTGTCTGTTCCGTACTGGCATTCGCGGGCTGGGCCTGGCTCGGTCCCGATCCAAAGCTGGCGCATGCGTTGATCGCCGCCGTGTCGGTGCTGATCATCGCCTGCCCGTGCGCACTGGGCCTGGCCACGCCGATCTCGATCATGGTGGCCAGTGGCCGCGGTGCGCAGAACGGCGTGCTGTTCAAGGATGCCAGCGCGATCGAGGCGCTGCGCGACATCGACACCCTGGTGCTGGACAAGACCGGCACGCTGACCGAAGGCAAGCCGGCGCTGACCGAGCTGCTGGCGCTGGGCGAACTGCCACGCGAACGCCTGCTACTGCTGGCTGCCGCATTGGAGCAGCCCAGCGAGCATCCGCTGGCACGGGCGATCGTCAACGCGCTCAATGGGGAAACGCCGCCACCGGTGGAGGATTTCCGCAGCCTGACTGGTCGCGGCGTGCAAGGCCGTGTCGACGGCCACCTGGTGGCGCTGGGCAATGCGCGACTGCTGGACGAACTGAAGATCAACGCCGACGCCAAGGCCACGCAACAGGCTGAAGCGCTGCGCGGCGACGGTGCCACGGTGATGTTTCTCGCCGTCGACGGCGTGCTGGCCGGCTTGATCGCGGTTGCCGACCGGATCAAGCCGGGCACGGCAAAGGCGATCGCGGCGCTGCATGCCGACGGCCTGCGCCTGGTGATGCTGACCGGCGACAACGCGACCACGGCGGGTGCGGTGGCGCGCCAACTGGGCATCGACGAAGTGCATGCCGATGTGACACCGGCCGACAAGGCGGCGGTGGTGGCCACGCTGAAGAGCGAGGGGCGACGCGTGGCGATGGCCGGCGACGGCATCAACGACGCGCCCGCGCTGGCGGCGGCCGACGTGGGCATCGCCATGGGCGGCGGCACCGACGTGGCGATGGAAAGCGCGCAGGTGACCTTGATCAAGGGCGATCTGGGCGCCATCGCGCGGGCGCGCGCACTGTCGCGGGCCACGGTGCGCAACATCCACCAGAACCTGTTCTTCGCCTTCATCTACAACGCAGTCGGCATACCGCTGGCGGCCGGTGTGCTGTACCCCGTACTGGGCATCATGCTGTCACCCATGGTGGCCGCCTTGGCCATGAGCCTGAGCTCGGTGTCGGTGGTGAGCAACGCGTTGCGACTGCGCAAGGTGGCGTTGTGATGGGACGTACCAGCAAGCGCATGGCGATCGACCAGCAGAGCCCACTCCAGTGAACACGCGCAGTGATCTGTCCCTGCGACAACCTGGCAAGCGGTCCCGCGTGACGGCCCTCGTCCTTGCCACCGCCATCTGCCTGGGCGGATGCACGGTCGGATCGAATTTCGTGCACCCCGAACCGCCGCATGCCGCGGCCTATACGTCCGCGGCGACCACGCTGCATTTGCTGCCGGGTGCGGGCGAGCCCGCGCAGCGGGTCATCGTCGACCGGGCCATTCCAGCGGCCTGGTGGCAGCTGTTCCGCTCGCGACCACTGGACCGCCTGGTGCGCCAGGCGATTGCCAACAGTCCTACTATCGCGGCGGCCCAAGCTCGACTGCTGCAGTCTCAACAGGTCGTGACCGAAGCACGCGGGGCCTATGCACCGCAGATCGATGCTTCCGCTTCGGCCGAGCGGCAAAAGGGTCCGCCGTTTGCCCTGGGTATTCGGCCCAACCACGATCTGCCGACCTACAACCTCTACTCGGCCGGCGCCACGGCAAGCTACACCCCGGACGTGTTCGGCCTTACCGGGCGGCGGGTGGAACAGCAGCAGGCGTTGGCGCAAAACCAGGCGTATCAACTGGCGGCGGCACAACTGGCTGTCACCGGCAACGTCGTCCATCAGGCGCTCACCCTCGCGGCGGCCCGACTGCAAATCGAGGCGCTCGAAGCCACCGTTGCCGCCGACGAAAAAACCCTCGCGCTGGTGCGGCAGAAATACACCGCCGGCAAGCTGGCCCGGACCGATGTACTGACCGCCCGGGCTCAGCTCGCCAACGACCGTGCCCTGCTGCCACCGACGCGGCAAGAGGTGGCCGTGGCACAGGATGCGCTAGCCATTTTGGTCGGCGTGGCGCCGGCCTCGTTCTCGCCGCCGGACTTCAACTTGGCCGCTTTCAAGTTGCCGGCGAAGCTGCCGGTCGGACTGCCTTCGGCGCTGGCTGAGCGCCGCCCCGACATTCTCGCCGCCGAGGCCCGCTTGCACGCCGCCAGCGCGGCGGTCGGCGTGGCCGACGCGCAGATGTATCCGAGCTTCAGCTTGTCCGCGTCGGTCGGCACGGCGGCGCTTGCCACCCGCTCGCTGGGCGGCGGTTCGAACCTGGTCTGGACGCTGTTGGGCGGTCTCACTGCACCGATTTTTCATGGCGGTGCGCTGACCGCGCAAAAGCAGGCAGCAATCGATCGGTTCCACGCCGAGCTGGCGCTGTACCGGCAAACCGTACTGACCGGACTGGGTCAGGTCGCCGACCTGCTGCGTGCGCTCGGCCACGATGCCGAACGGGTACAGGCCGAACGTCAGGCGCTGGACGCCAACGGCGACGCCTTGCATCTGGCGCAACGTCGTTACGCGCTGGGGAAGACCGGCCGGCTGCCCCTGCTTGATGCCGAACGTCGTGATCAGCAGCAGCGCGTGTCGTATATCCAGGCCAAGGCGCAGCGTTACCTGGACAGCGCCCAGCTGTTCGTGGCGCTCGGTGGCGGATGGTGGCGTGATGGCGACGCCCCGGTCAACACACCAACCCGACACGCCAACTCTCACCAGCCGCCGTGACTGATCGCCAGCGCGCCATCGAACCGAACCAGTGAATGCGCCCATGAAAACTCTTGTCCAAAAAATCCGCGGTGTTTTCGGATCGACGCGCACTGCGCCCGGCGCAAGCCCACACCAGGGTGCCCGGCGTGGCCTGCGCATCGTGATCGTGCTGCTGGTGCTGGCCGTCATCGCGGTGCTGCTGCGACTGACCGTGCTGCGGCCGCCGCGCGTGTCGGTGGCGACGGTGCAGCGTGGCAACGTGGCCGCCGAGGTGGAGGGATCCGGCACCGTGACGGCCGATGCACTGGCCAACATCGCCGCGAAGATCACTGGGCGAGTCGACCACGTCTTCGTCGCGGAGGGCGACAGCGTCAGCAAGAACGAGATCCTTGCCACGCTCGATCAGGATGGTCTGCGCCATCAGGTTGCGGTCGCCCAGGCGCGACTGGACGCTGCCCGCGTCAGCGCCGGGCAACGCCAGCGCGAATGGACCCGCGAGAAACAACTCGTGGCCTCCGGTTCCGTCGGCGTCGAGGAAGCGCAGCAATACCGCGAGCGCGATGCCTTGGCGCAAAGTGCCATGCGGGTCGCCGCGGCGGAGCTCGGCAAGGCGACCTACGAGCTGTCGCTGGCGCAGATCCCGTCGCTGTCGGACGGCATCGTCACCCAGCGCTGGGTGGTGCCGGGGGCTTCCGTGGTCGCAGCCCAGCCGATGTTCACGATCGCCGATACCCATCTGATCTACGTGGATACCTTTGTCGACCAGAATGTTGCCGGACAGATCCGCAAAGGGGAAATGGCGACGGTCATCCTGCGCGGCCAGCACCAGCCGTTGCCGGGATACGTGCTGCGCATCCGCCCCCGCGCGGATGCGGCGACCGAAGAAACCGTAGTGGAAGTGAGCTTCAGCATCCCGGCCGACCAGTTTCAGCTCGGCCAGTGGGCCAACGTCTACATCCGCACCGGCGAAGCGAAAGATGCAGTGGTGGTGCCGCAGATGGCGCTGATGCCAATGGGCAACGATCTGTTTGTGTGGGTGGTTGGCGCCGACCACACGCTGCACCGCGTGCGTGTGACCGCGATCGCGCGCAGCCCGCGCTCGTCGAAGGTGGCGGTCGCCGGTGACGACCTGCATGCCGGCGATCGCGTGGTGCTGATGCCGATGGGGCTGCGGCCGGGTGAGACGGTGCGCCCCGAGCCGGTCAAGGCCGCGATGCCGATGGGCATGGGGATGTCGCAGTGAATCTTGCGCTTCGCGACATCAGCTACCACCGTTTCAAATTCTTCAGCTCCACGTTCGGCGTGTCGCTGCTGATCATGGTGGTGATGGCGATTGGCGGCATCATTCGTGGCGTCATCCTCGACTCGGCCACCATCATCAACGAGACCGGCGCGGACCTTTGGGTGGTGCAGGCCTATGGCGCCCACCCGCAAGGTGGGACGCTCGGGCCGTTTGTCGAGACCTCCCGCCTGCCGCAGCAGGTCTATCACGCGATCGAGGCGATCCCCGGCGTGGCGCAGGCGAGTCCGTTGGCGACGGCATGGAAACACGTGGAGGTGATGCCCCACCCCACCCGGTTGATGAAGTTCATGTACATCAACGCACTGCTCAACACCGCCACCATGGTCAAGCCCGGCTGGATGGCCATGCCGAAACTGCAACGGTTTATCGTGATCGGCTACCAGCGCGGGAAAATTGGCGGGCCACCAACGATCGTCGCCGGTCGCGGCATCCAGGCCAGTCATTACGAGATCGTGGCTGACGTCAAGACCGGCTTCCAGCTCGGGCAGCGGTTGCGCCTGGGCAACTTCGACTACACGGTAGTGGGGCTGACCAAAAACATGGTGGGCTTCACCGCGGACCCGGTGATCTACACCACGCTGGTGGACGCGCAGAACATCCTTTTTCAGCAAGACCCCAACCTGTTGCGCAGTCAGCGCGTACCGATCGCGCAACCGTTCACGCAGCTGGCCGCGACGCAACCGCGACTGGCCGCACCACTGGCGGCCGAAGCGGTTGCCACGGCCACAAACACACGTTTCATCAACGCGATCGCGGTCAAGCTGGTACCCGGCACATCGGCGCAGCAAGTCGCGCAGCAGATCACCCGCTGGCAGCACCTGCAGGTCTACACCGCACCGCAGGCGGTGAATCTGCAACTGATGGGCTCAAATCGCCTGATCCTGTTTCAGCTGGCGCTGTTTCGCGACATCCTGGTGCTGATCGCGGGCATCGTCATCGGCCTGATCACCTATACGTTCACGCTGGACAAGCTGCATGACATCGCCATGCTCAAGCTGCTCGGTGCGCCCAGCGGCGTGGTGTATCGCGTGATCCTGCAAGAGGCCTTGTTCATGGGCATCGTGGGCACCTTGGTCGGCAGCGCCCTCGAGCTGCTGATCGAGCCGTACTTTCCGCGGCGCGTGGTCGCCACCTATGGCGATATTGCGCAGATGCTGGTGGCGATGGTGATCGTCGTCGTGCTTGCCAGCGTGCTGGCCGTGCGCCGGGCGATGCGTGTCGATCCGCGCAGCGTGCTGGGGGGAGGCTGAGCATGGCCGTCGACTACGCGATCCACGCCGAAAACCTGGCGATGGTCTATGGGCGCGGCCCCACCCGCGTGGAGGCCCTCAAGGGCGTCGAACTGGCCGTGCGGCCAGGCGACCTGTGGGCGATCATGGGTCCGAGCGGTTCGGGCAAGACGACGCTGCTGACCATCCTCGGGCTGGTTACCACGCCGACCAGCGGAAGCCTGCGGATCGATGGGGAAAACATCTACGACGGCAAGCAGCCCGATCTGGCGCGCCTGCGGCGCGAGAAGATCGGATTCATTTTCCAGTCACCCAACCTGATCCCGTTCCTGAGCGTGCGACAAAACGTGCTGCTGCCGCTGCATCTGGCGGGCGTTCGCGGCCAGCCTGCCGAAGCACGGGTACAGGAGTTGCTGGGCTATCTCGACATCGCCGACCGCGCCGGCCTGCACCCCAACCAACTATCCGGCGGCGAGCAGCAACGCGTGGCGATCGCCCGCGCGCTGGCCAACAACCCGAAAATCATCCTGGCCGACGAGCCCACGGCCAGTCTGGACACCGACCGCGCCTTGAATGTCATGCGCCTTTTGCGGAAAGTGACCAACGAACACGATGCGGCCGTGCTGGTGGTCACCCACGATCACCGCCTGATCACGGAAGTCGACCGTGTGGTCCAGGTCCTCGATGGTCGGATTGTCGAAGCCGCATCCGATGCACCAAGCGGAGTGCAGAAGCCATCGCGGGACCCTGAGTGATAAAGGCTGACGGTGCCAACCCGGGATACGGCGGCAACACGGTCTCAGGCAAGCCACGGCGCAAGCCGCTCGCATGAACAGCTGGAGCATCGGTGAACTGTCCATGCGCGCCGACATGTCGATGGAAGCTTCAGCGCTGCAACCAGCGCCGCAGCAATGACCGTAGCAGCGGGGTCAGACGCGTGCGGTTATAGGCATCCGCGGCCTGCTTGATCGCATCGGCCTGGGTCGGATAGGCGTGGATGACGCGGGCCAGCGTACGCAGACCGACCCCGGCAACCATCGCCAAGGTGATCTCGTTGATCATGTCGCCGGCACGCCGGGCAACGATCGTCGCACCGAGGATGCGGTCGCTGCGTTCGCGGACATGGATCTTGACGAAACCGGCCTCCTCGCTGTCGGCAATGGCCCGATCGACGTCGTGCATCGGGATAGTGAAGGTCTTCACCGGAATATCGCGGTGGTTGGCCTGGCGTACATACAGGCCGACATGGGCAATCGCCGGATCGGTGTAGGTGCACCAGGGTATGGTCAATGCACTGAGCCGTTGGCGGCCAGGAAACAGCGCGTTGCGGACCGCAATCCGCGCCGAGGCGTCGGCGGTATGGGTGAACTTGTGCTCCAGGCAAACATCGCCGGCGGCATAAATACGCCGATTGCTGGTGCGTAGAAAATCGTCGACCCGAATGCCTTCTTCGCTGTCGTAATCGACGCCCGCGGCCTGCAGATCAAGCCCTTCGACATTCGGCACTCGACCAGTGCCGGTGAGAATGGCATCGACCGCGACCGTGCTTTTGTAGTCCTCGCTGACCAGGTCGACGAGCTTTTGTCCGTTTTCCACACGCACGTTGACGGCCGTGGTGTTGAGCCGCACCTCGATGCCATCGCGCGCGAAGGCGTCCGCGAGGAGCTGCGCCGCGTCGCGTTCCTCCCTGGGCAGAAACAGCGGCCAGCTCTGCGCGATGATGGTTTGCGCGCCGAAACGGCAGAATGCCTGTGCCAGTTCGCAGCCCAGCGGACCGCCGCCGATCACCAGCAGGCGGCGTGGCAGTTCGGTCAGGTCGAAGACATTCTCATTGGTCAGAAAGCCGGCCTCGACCAGGCCGGGAATCGAGGGCGTGTCCGGCCGCGAACCGGTGGCGATCACGGCCTTTTTGAAGCGCAGTTTCAAGCCATCCACCGTCAGCGTATCGCTACTGGTGAAGCGTGCCTGGCCGAAGAACACGTCCACGCCTGCCGCCTCCAGCCGCTGTACCGAATCGGCGCGGCCGATGCGGGCGCGAATGGCGCGCATGCGCGCCATCACGGCGGCAAAGTCGACTCGGATATCGGCCGGGATTTGCCCGCCGTACTGCTCGGCATGGCGCATCCCGGCGTACAAATGCGAGGTGCGGATGATCGCTTTCGAAGGCACGCAGCCCACATTCAGGCAGTCGCCGCCGAGTCGATTGCGCTCGATCAACGCGACTTTCGCACCCAGCGCCGCGGCGGCATGCGCCGTCACCAATCCTGCGGTGCCGCCGCCGATGACCACCAGGCTGTAGCAGGGTGCCGGCTGGGGATTGCGCCTCCCAGTTGGATGCACACTTTCCAGCAGCTCGCGCTCACCAGGGCGGGTCGAGTCGTGGTTGTGGTGATTCCGCATGTTGGGCTCCATGGTCGAAGGGCGCTGCTACAGCCAGCCTCCGCGGAATCCGGCACGCTGCAATCCGGCACGGACATGGGGACATCGGCGCATAAGCCGCCAGATCAGCTCGCTGCGATGGTTTTCGATCATCACCAACACGATGCCCTGGTCGAGCCCGAAATGCCCGGCCGCTACCCACGCGGCCCGATCGGCGCCGGCGAGCGATGCATTGAAGCTGCTCGCGTATTGGTCAGCCGGCAGCATCTCGGGATAGCGTTGGCGCATGCTGCGCGCGGCGCACAGCACGGCTTCGGGCGCGAACGGCAACGAGGCCAGCGCGGCCCAGCCGGCAAGGCTTCCGTCATCGGGGCCATAGGGCACGCCGCGTGCGGCATAGCCGAACAGGCGGCGCCGTGGATCGGCCCGTTCCGGCAACGGCTGGCTCGGGCCATCACAGGCGGTGAGTCCCCAGCAGTTCTCGTCGTAACCGGCAAAGCTGTGCGGGTTGCGTCGTGCGTACTCGCGCTGCACCTCGGTGGCGCGGCGACTGTTCTCGAAATAATCGCAGCGCTTGTCGCGCATGAAGCGATCCCGGATACCACGAAAGTCGATCCATGCATGCGAGAACTGGTGGATGAACAACGGCCCCGCATACAAAAAATCGTAGCCGTAGAGATTCTCCCACTGGTAGGTCGCGGTCCAGGCGCGGTAGGCCTTCTCGCCACCTTCGATCGGGTGGCTCGGTGAGCCCAGCGCGAGCACATACAGTACGATTGCCTCGCTGTAGCCGTCCCAGGCATACTTGAGGAAGCCGCTTTCGGGTTTCCAGCCCATCCGAATCGTTTTGGACTCGCTCTGCGACCAGCGCCAATCGATGCGCAGGTAGAGGGACTCAACGAGCCCGCGCAGTTGGGCTTCCCGTGGCGTGTTCGCTCTGAAATAACCACCTGCGGTCAGCATGCCGGCGACCAGCAGCGCGGTGTCCACCATCGACAGCTCCGAGCGCCACACGCGCGCGCCGCTATGCATGTCGAGAAAGTGATAGTAGAAGCCTTTGTAACCCGTCGTCTCCGGGCCTTCGCCCTGTTCGCTGTCGTGGAAGAAACGCAATGCGGCGAGCGTGCGCTCGACCGCGTCGGCCCGCGTCATCCAGCCGCGCTCCACCGCCACCGGATAGACCGACAACGCAAACCCGACCACCCCGATGCTGCACGGCGAGCCGTCGCGCGAGGTGTCGGCGATGAGGCCGTTGACCGGATTCACAGCCTCAAGGAAATAGCTGAACGCGGCACGCTGCAAACCATCAAGCAGCGCTTCATCTGCGACGATGGACGTCTGAATTTGCGAGCCCCTCATCCAATAAGATCCGACACGGTGAATGCATTGCGCGCCATTCGATTGCCGAATTTGGCCCGAATCATGCCGTCGGACCTGGCAACGAAAATGTGAGTGCCAGGCCGAGGACTGCGCGTACTTTCACGGCAACATGGATTCGATATCCGAGGCGGCGGTGGGATAGGCAAACGTCGCGTGGCGAATCGCATCGGCGGTCAGTCCACTGCGCATGGCGAAACCAAACAGGTTGATCACCTCGGCGGCATCCGGGCCGATCAGGTGGGCACCGAGAATGCGCCCACTGCCCTCCTCCACCAGCACCTTGTAGCCATAGCATGACTCGTTGACGCGGCGGGCGGTGAACCACCCGGGCACGCTGGCATGGGCGACCTTGTAGTGCAGGCCTTGCGCCTTTGCTTCTGCCTCCAGCAGGCCAACGCGGGTCAGCGTCGGCAGCGTGAACACGGCGCTGGGGATGCCGGTGTAGTCGACCGTGGCGTGTTTGTCATGCAGCAGGTTGTCGACCACCGCGTGGGCTTCCAGCGCGGCTACCGGCGTCAACGGCAACGGCCCGCTCGCCGCATCGCCCGCGGCATACACCGCCGGGTTGGTCGTGCTGTGCAGGTACGGGTCCAGCTGCAACTTGCCGTGTTCATGCGCAATGCCGGCAGCGTCCAGGTCAAGTGCTTCCAGCGCGGGCGCGCGCCCGCCGCTGTGAATCACCAGGTCGGCGGTCATCGTCACGCGGTCATCGCCGTACTGTGCCTCGACCTCGAAGGCCTCGCCGCGCTTGCGTACCGCTTTTACCTCGTGCTCCAGGCGTACGTCCACGCCGAGCGCGCGGGTGCGGTCGAGCAGCAAGGCCACCAGGTCCGGATCGAAGCCGGCCAGCGGATGCGCGCTGCGGTTGAGTACGGTCACCTGGGCGCCGGCGCGCGCCGCGATATGGGCAAACTCAAAGCCGATGTAACCGCCGCCGACCAGAACGATGCGCCGGGGTAGCGCTTCGAGTTCCAGGAAGTCGTCACTCAGCGCCAGGTGTTCGAAACCCTCGATCGGTAGCGTGACCGGCTCGGCACCGGCAGCAATGACGATGTGTTTTGCCTCAAGCGTTCTGCCCGCGACCTCGACGCGGTTGGGGCCGCTGAAGTGTGCGCGGCCATGGTAGGCGTCGATGCCGTGCTTGGCGTAGGTGCGCTCGCGCTTTTTCGGCACCGGATCGGTGAACGAGCGCTTGTGCCGTTGCAGCGCGGCCCAGTCGATGTGGACGTCGCCTTGCACCGTGCCAATGGCGCCCATGCGTTCGAAGCCGTCGATCACCTCGGTGGCGGCGATCAGCATCTTCTTCGGGTCGCAACCGCGCAGCGCGCAGGTGCCACCGAACGGACGATGGTCAATGACCGCCACCGACCAGCCGGCTTCGCGACAGTTGAAAGCAGTGACGTTGGCGGCCGTACCGCTGCCGATGACGATGAGGTCGTAGCTTGATGAGGTCATGCAAGTCTCCGGTCGATGGGCGAACACGGATGTCGCTCAGGTGGCGCAGCTCCGCGCACGCCGTCCGTTGAAGAAATCCCACCCACTGGCGGCCACCAGTAACAGCAGGCCCAACGCCGCCGCCAACGGGTGGATGTACAGACCGCCCACCGCCAGCAGACCGCCGATCACGCCCAGCCCGAACGGACGTCGATCCGCATGACCGCCCGTGGCGCGCCACAACAGCCACAGGTTCAAGACCACGAACGCTACCAGCAGCGGAATCAAGACCGCGTCATGAATCAAAAAGCCCAGCCCGGCCGCCGACAGTGCGCTCAACAGCAGCGGCAGGCCTAGGCAGCAGGCTGCCGCAAACAGCGCGCCGAGCAGGCTTCCCAGCTGTTTGCACAGATCTTTCATGGGATGGTCTCCTTCAACCGGCACAGCAGGAAAGTTGCTTGACGTCTTTGCTGAAGGTCTGAGCGGCCAGCTTGAGCCCCTCGACCATGGTCAGGTACGGGAATAGCTGGTCGGCCAGCTCGGCCGCCGTCATCCCGGCGCGCAGCGCGATGGCCGCGGTCTGGATCAGTTCGCCGGCGCCCTCGGCCACCGCCTGCACGCCGAGCAGCTTGCCGCTGGTCGCCTCGATCACCAGCTTGATGAAACCACGGGTGTCGAAGTTGGCCAGCGCGCGTGGCACATTGTCCAGGCTGAGCGTGCGACTGTCGGTCGCGATGCCCTTGCGCTGCGCCTCGGCCTCGCTCAGTCCCACCGTGGCGATCTGTGGTTCGGTGAACACCACCGCCGGCATGCTCGACAGATCCAGCGTGGCGTCGCCACCGGTCATGTTGATCGCCGCGCGGGTGCCGCCCGCGGCGGCCACGTAGACGAACTGCGGTTGGTCGGTGCAGTCGCCGGCGGCATAGATGTGCGCGGCCGAGGTGCGCAGCTGTGCATCGACGTCGATGACGCCGCCTTTCGCCGCGTGCACCCCGGCCTTGGCCAGATCCAGCGTATCGCTGTTGGACGTACGGCCGGTGGCCACCAGCAGCGCGTCACCACGCAGTTCACCGCTGCTGGTGTCGAGAATGAACTCGCTGTTTTCGTGGCGAACTGCGCGAATCTTCGTCTGCCGCAGCACCCGAATACCGTCCTCGGCAAATACTCGACCGATCGCCGCGCCGATCACCGGGTCCTCGCGCAGGAACAGCTCGCTGCGGGCGATCAGTGTCACCTCACTGCCTAGCCGCGCGTAGGCCTGCCCCAGCTCAGCCGCGACCACCGCCGCGCCGATCACCAGCAGGCGCGGCGGAATCGTGTCGGCGACCAGCGCATCAGTGGAAGTCCAGTACGGTGTACTGGCCAAGCCCGGAATCGGCGGCACCGCGGGTCGTGCGCCCACCGCAATCAGACAGCGGTCGAACGCCAGCGTGCGCTCGCCGCCTTCGGCGAGGCGCACGCGCAGGGTGTGCTCGTCCACGAAACGCGCCTCACCGTGCAACAGGGTGATGGCTGGATTGTCGTCAAGAATCTGCTCGTATTTGACCCGCCGCAGTTCCTCCACCCTGGCCTGCTGCTGCGCCCGCAACACGTCGCGGCGTATGGCCGGAGCCGAGGCGGAGATACCGTCGTCAAACGGACTTTGGCGTCGCATGTGGGCTATGTGGGCAGCACGGATCATGATCTTGGACGGCACGCAGCCGGTATTGACGCAGGTGCCACCAACCGTGCCACGCTCGATCACGGTGACCCGCGCACCCCGCTCGGCGGCCCGAATCGCCCCGGCCATGGCCGCTCCGCCGGTGCCGATTACCGCGATGTGCAGATGCTGCTCCGAGTCGGTGGGCTCGGTATCGACATCGTCGCGGGGATTGAAGAAGCGGTCCAACGTGTCCAAAGTCTGGTTGAGCATGGATGGCACGATCGCGGGCGGGTCGTCCTGCGTCGATGGGGCTGCGGCGACGTGGTAGTTTTTGGGCAAGGTCGCGTTGACTCGTTCCAGGCTCAATGGCTGGATGCTGCGGATGTGCGCCACACCTTGTGGGTAGGTAACGTCGACCGAGACGACGTCAGGCAGGGTCTTGAGCGCCTTTTCGACATGCAGGGCGCAATCGGCGCAAGTCATGCCGGTCACAGAGAGGGTTTGTTCGTTCATGGGGATTCCTTTCAAATCCAGGTCGTGCCGTCGGCACGGATCCTGCTGGCGATGCGGCGTCCAGTCGACTCAGTCTTGACCGGCGGGATCACCCTCAGCGCGACAAACCGCGTTGCGTGGTGGCGACAGCAGGTCCCAACTCGAGAGGACGATCATCAGCGCCAGGCCCCCATACAGCAGCCAATCGGTGCGATGACCGGTTGCACGCATTACGAACACGGCGGCCAGAACCAGCAACGGACCGATCAGCCCCAGCGCCGTACGCCGCCACTGTCGGTGGCTGAACCAGCCCAGCGCATTGGCGAGCAGCGCCACGCCAGCGAAGGCCGGCAGCAGGACGCGGACGGAAAGGCCCTCATAGGGGCTCAGGAAGCCAAGCCCGATCGCAGCGCCGAGACTGGCGATGGCCGGGAAGCATGAGGCGCAGGCGGCAGCCGCGACGAAGCTGCCGAGCAAGCCGGTTTTGTCTGCAAGTCGTGCAAGCAGCGACACGCTGTCTCTCCAAGCAGCTTCGGGGATGCTAAGGTATTTCCGTAGTCAGGTACGGAGTCAAGCGCATGCAATCGGAACGGGTCGATTTGCCTATCGGCAAGTTCGCCAAGGCCGCCGGGGTTGGCGTCGAAACCATTCGTTTCTACCAGCGCAAGGGCCTGCTGCGGGAGCCGGGTCGACCGCCGGGCGGCATTCGGCGTTATGGGTACGCGGAGGTGGCGCGGGTCCAATTCGTCAAATCCGCTCAGCGGATCGGTTTCAGTCTCAAGGAGGTAGCGCAGTTGCTGAAACCGGAAGACGGCACCCGTTGCGGCGAGGCCGCGGAACTGGCCACGTTGCGGCTCGCAGACGTGCGGGAGCGCTTGGCCGACCTCACCCGCATGGAGACTGCACTGTCGACGTTGGTGAAAAGATGCCGCTCGTCTCAAGGCAACATTGCGTGCCCGTTGATCGCGTCGCTGCAGGCCAGCTGAAATGCTCCCGCGTCCGACCACGCCGTCGATGACTGGCAGCGCCCGCGAATGAGCACTGGGGACGAGGGTGTCGGTGATCACTCCTGGGCAGGTCTGGTTGCAGTCGACTCGCACATTCTCCCTGCCGGGGGGCGTGACTGCTCCGAACGCCCACGCCGCACGCGCAGCAACTCGGTACGACGCGCCGGTACCGCAGGCCCGGGTTGGAGCGCTTGTGGTGGCTTGAGCGCCGGGCAAACCAGCCACTAAGCCGTGGGCTCCCGCGTGCTGCGGCGCAGTCCAAGGGTTTTGCCGATACGCATGAACAACGCATCCAGCGACAGCCGCCCCGGTCCCCACGCGATCACCACCAGCAGCATCAAGCCCCAGATCTTGTGATCAGCAAAATCCGAGGTGTTGAACAAGCTGACCCAAAAACCGTGCGGCCACAGGGCCGGGAACGACGCGAACGCAATGATGTTGTAGACGAACAGGAACAGTGCGAACGGTCGGGTAAGCAGGCCGAAGGCGATGAACCACGGCACGATCAGCTCGATCCAGGTGCCCAGCACGGCCGCGAAATCCGGTGGCAACAGCGGCACCTGATACATCACGTTGAACAGGAATTGCGTACCCATCGGGTCCTCGAACTTGACCACGCCGGCATGCCAGAAAGCCAGCGCCACCCAGATGCGCAGGAGGAGTAGCGTGAATGGGCCAACCCAGGCGGCGAGCCAGTCGGCGCCACGGGCGTAGTCAGCGGTCAGGCGTTGGATCAGCGTCATGGCACAGGTTCCTCGTGCGGAGCGGTTGGGTGCAGGGCAACGATCAATCCGTGCCCGGCCAGACTGGTGAGACAGGCGAGCAAATCGAAATCAGGGTCGATGGCCAGCGCCGCGGCGCGCGCGTGCTCCAGCGACTTGCTGCGCGACAAGGCGTCGGTGCAGGCGAAGCTGGCAGGGTCCGGCGTGGCCATTGCGACCTCGCCCTCCTCGCGCCACAACACCACCTGTTCGCCGGCGCCGGTCAAATGCAGCCCGGCAGGCGTCGGATCCGTCGCGTAATGCCAGATCGTCAACACTGGGTGGCGGCTGTCCAGCAGGTGGACACTCGGGTGCAGCCTGGTGTCGAGCGATCCAGCGGCGCGCACCTGTTGCCGTGCGACGGCCTCCAGCGTGACCGGTTCGGCATCGGCCGCGAGCGCGCTCAATTGACGCCGCCATTCCAGCCGCGCGACATCGGGCAGGTAGGGGAACCCGGCAATCGAAGGCAGCGTTTCCAGATACTCCGCAAAGTCGGCGCCAAAGCCTTGGAGGTTGCCGTGCAGCGACGGATGCGCGCGCCGGTAGCCGCGTGCGGTTTGCGCGAAGAATGCCGTGCCGACCAGGGCCAGCACCGCCGGATACGTCGCACGCAGCGCACCGGTCTGGATCTCATTGCAGCTGTGGCGGTAGACGCGCAAGCGGGCCGACGGCTCCAGCCCATTGCCGGCGATCGCCTCGACCGGTCCGGGCTTGGCATCGTCGTAAAGCGCAGCCAGAAAGCGGCGCTGGAGTTCAGGCAGCGCGGGCGCGGCGTGCATCCAGCACCTCCTCCGCGTGGGCGGCTTCTTCCAGCAGCACTTCGAGTTCCGGGATGTCCTGATCCCACTCGATCAGTGTCGGGATCGGGCCGAACAGCCCGATCGCCTCGGCATACAAATCCCATACCGCCGCATCCACCCGCCGGCTGTGCGAGTCGATCAACAGCGGCACCGGCAGGCCTTCCTTGCGGGTGAAACCGGCCAGGTGGATCTCCTGGATGGCTTCGCGCGGCAGCGCACGCAGATACACGTGCGGATCAAAATCGTGGTTGACGCTGTTGACGTAGATGTTGTTGACGTCGCACAGCAACCCGCAGCCGCTGCGCTTGACCACCTCGGTCACGAATTCCCACTCGGTGTATTCGCCGCCACGAAAGCGCAGATACGTGGAGACGTTCTCGACCAGGATCTGGCGTTGCAGCGTGTCTTGCACCTGCCCGATCCGCGCAACCATCAAGGTCACCGCTTCCTCGGTGAACGGCATGGGCAGCAGATCATTGCTGTGCCAGCCGCCGATCGCACCCCAGCACAGGTGTTCGGACACGAGTTCCGGCTGGTAGTGGTCGACCAGTGTTTGCAACCGTTGCAGGTGCGTCGCATCCAGTGCATCAGCGGAACCCAAGGACAAACCGACACCATGCAGGCTCAACGGGTAGTTCGCGCGGATCTGCTCCATGGCGGCACGCAGGCCGCCGCCGGCGGCGAACAGGTTCTCGCTGTGGGTTTCCAGCCAGGCGATGCGCGGGCGCTCGACCAGTACACGGGTGACGTGGGGCGCGCGCAGACCGATGCCGGCTGCGACCGGCATCGGTTGCACGCCCGTGGCGGTTCGATTCGTCACGGGACGACGCTCAGGCCTTGGTCAGGCTGCCGCCGGCGATCTTCGTGCACAGCCCCGCGGGCATGGCGACGAAAGCCTGCGGATCGTTGGCCTTGGAATCCTGGCCGGCGCAGGAATGGCCTGGCGACTGGCAGTCATTCTTGAAGGACGCATTGACTCCGTAGCAGGTCGCATATTTCATCTTCTTCATCATCGCCATGGTCTTTTGCTGCTGCATCTGCATCATCTGCGGCGTCATTTGCATCATCGGTTTCTGCGCGAGCGCCACCGAGGCCACTGAAGCCATGCCGAGGGTGGCGGCGCAGGTCAGGGCGGTCTTGAGAAGTTGGCTACTGTTCATGAATTTGTCTCCGTGGATGGGACCGGAATGATCCCAGTACCTCATAGAGGCCGTGAGACGATAAAAGGGTTCATGAATAGCGGTGAACCTACCCGGAGACCCTGGAGGCTGTTTTGCTTGGATTGCTGCGTTGACGAGGGCGTACTCGTTGCCCGTCACGACGCCAGCGTGAGCCCTGAACTGCAGGAAAACGGTCGTTCGCGAACGACCGCGATGGGCGGCGATTTCCCTTGGCACTACGTCCTCTATGGGTCCAGACTGTGTGAAAAGAAAAAGTGGCTTTTCTACTGGTCAAAACATGAGCAATTCGCTCGGCGAGAGTTCGATTTAAGGGCGCTCGTGTTCGAAGAGTCGCCAAGAATTCGCGTACGCGGCCGTTGTGCAAACTCACCCGGGAGTTTTCACACAGCTTGGGTCGGAAAGCGCCATCACCGAACGTTCTTATGTTTGAAAGACAGCCTCCGCCGCTACGGGCCGCCGGACGTGGCGCGACTGCAATTCATCCGCCGCGCCAAGAGCATGGGCTTCACGCTTGATGAGATTGCCGGGCTGTTGCAACTCACAGGTAAGCGAGCCTGCGAGCAGACGCGCCGCTTGACCGAATACAAGCTCCTGGATGTGCGCCGCAAACTGGAAAACCTGAAGCAACTGGAAGTCGAGCTCGTGCAGCTCGCGGACGACTGCGCATGTGCTCCGCGTGGCGGGCGCTGCCCGACACTGGATTCTCTAAGGCAAGAAGAGCGTGTGCCCAAACCGCACGCAACACTAACCGAAACCGCAAATCACACGACCTGATCAGAGACCCCGCTTGCCCTTGGCATTGACCACCACTTCGCCGTCTTCCTTGGCGAATGGGCGCGTCACCGGCGGCAGAATGTCGAGCACCACCTCTGAGGGACGGCATAGCCGTGTGCCCAGGGTCGTCACGACGAAGGGACGATTGATCAGAATCGGATGCTTCAACATGGCATCGATGAGGGTGTCATCGGTGACTCCGGGGGCGTCCAGTCCTAGCTCGGCGAAGGGCGTTCCTTTCTCACGCAGGGCCTCGCGCGGCTTGAGCATGGCTTCGTCGATAAGCCTGACCAGTTGTTCGCGGCTCGGGGGCGTTTTGAGATATTCGATCACGGTCGGCTCGACACCGGTATGCCGGATCAAAGCCAGCGCATTGCGTGAGGTGCCGCAATCAGGGTTGTGGTAGATCGTGGCGGTCATCGGTGCGTTTGTGTTCATGGTCAGCAGGTTCCGCTGGCACAGCAACTGGCTTTGGCGGGCTGTATAGATGGGGCCAGCTGAGGCTTAGCCACCTCTACTACGCCGGCGGCGACAGACAGGGCACGTGCTTTGGCCGCACCTTTGCGTTCGCTGTAGCGGTCGGTCAGATAGTCGCTGCGATCGCGCACCACCAGCGTGAATTTGAACAACTCTTCCATCACGTCCACGACCCGGTCGTAGAACGGCGACGGTTTCATCCGGCCGGCGTCGTCGAACTCCTGCCACGCCTTGGCGACCGACGACTGGTTCGGGATCGTCAGCATGCGCATCCAGCGGCCGAGCAGGCGCAACGCGTTGACCACGTTGAACGACTGCGAGCCGCCACAGACCTGCATCACGGCCAGCGTGCGTCCCTGGGTCGGGCGCACGCTGCCCTCTTCCAGCGGCAGCCAGTCGAGCTGGTTCTTGAACACTCCGGTGACCGCACCATGACGCTCCGGGCTCACCCACACCTGCCCTTCCGACCAGAGCGACAGCGCACGCAATTCCTGCACCTTGGGATGGCTCGCCGGCACGCTGTCCAGCAGCGGCAACCCGTGCGGATCGAACACGCGGGTCTCGGCGCCGAACTGGCGCAGGATCCGCTCCGCCTCCAGCGCCAGCTTGCGACTGAACGACGGCGGTCGCAATGAACCGTACAAAATCAGGATTCGTGGCGGATGGCCCGCGCCTGCCGGCAACGCCAGCTTGCCGGGCGTGGGCGTATCCAGCGCAGCGGCCGTGATGTTGGGCAAGTCGTGCAGCGTCATGGCGTGGTTCGATCTGATTGCATCGATCCTATTATTCCATCATTATGGAAATATAGAAATCAATCCCATCACCCACCCGGGTTCACCTCGCCATGCACCCCTGCCGCGTTCTTTTCATCTGCACCGGCAACTCCGCCCGCAGCATCCTGGCCGAAGCCACCCTCAACCACCTCGGGCAGGGCCGCTTCGAAGCGTTCAGTGGCGGCAGCCAGCCTGCTGGTCAGGTTAATCCGTACGCGCTGGAAGAGCTCGCCAGCACAAGTATCTCTGGCGAAAACTTGTCGAGCAAATCCTGGGACCGGTTCGTCGGCGAGGGTGCACCGCCGCTCGACATCGTGATCACGCTATGCGACAGCGCAGCGAAGGAACCATGCCCGGTACTCTTCGGCAATTTTGTGCGTAGTCATTGGGGTCTGTCTGATCCGGCTGCCGTGACCGGCAGTGAAACTGTCATCAGTGCAGCGTTTCGGCACGCGCATACGCTGATCACGGATCGCCTGACAGCCCTGATGAAGTTGCCGGTCGAGACGATGACGCCGGCAGAGCTGAAGCAGGCGCTCGATCGCATCGGCACCATTTCCGGCAATGACAACAACGAAGTCATCGCATGAGTGAGCCGGTCATGGAAGGCGTGCTGGCGGAGCAGCCGCGGCAGGTACGGATCGGCTTCTTCGAGCGCTACCTCACCGTGTGGGTGCTGCTGTGCATCGTGGCCGGCACGCTGCTCGGCCATTGGCTGCCGGGCACGTTTGCCGCGCTTGGCCACATGCAGGTCGCCCAGGTCAACTTGCCGGTGGCCGTGCTGATCTGGTTGATGATCATCCCGATGCTGCTGAAGATCGATTTCGGCGCGCTGGCCGGCGTGCGCCACCAGTGGAAAGGCATCGGCGTGACGTTGTTCATCAACTGGGCGGTAAAACCATTTTCCATGGCACTGCTCGGCTGGATCTTCATCCGCCACGTATTCGCCGGATACCTGCCAGCCGATCAACTCGATGCCTATATCGCCGGCCTGATCCTGTTGGCGGCGGCGCCGTGTACGGCGATGGTGTTTGTGTGGAGCAACCTGTGCGGCGGCGAGCCGAATTTCACACTGAGCCAGGTGGCGTTGAACGATGCGATCATGGTGGTCGCGTTTGCGCCGATCGTGGCGTTGCTGCTGGGCATCTCGGCCATCAGCGTGCCATGGAACACGTTGATCCTCTCGGTCGTGCTGTACATCGTGGTACCGGTGCTGGTCAGCGTGCTCTGGCGTCGCTGGTTGCTGGCACACGGCGGCGCACCGGCACTGCAACGCCGGCTGGAGCAGTTGGGGCCGGTTTCGCTGCTGGCGCTGTTGCTGACCATGGTGCTGCTGTTCGGCTTTCAGGGCCGGCAGATTCTTGAGCAGCCGCTGGTGATCGCGATGCTGGCCGTGCCGATCCTGATCCAGGTCTATTTCAACTCGGGGCTGGCTTACCTGCTCAATCGGCGGCTGGGCGTGCCGCATTGCGTGGCGGCACCGTCGGCACTGATCGGCGCCAGCAATTTCTTCGAACTGGCGGTGGCCACGGCGGTGGGGTTGTTCGGCGTACATTCCGGCGCCGCGCTGGCCACGGTCGTGGGCGTGCTGGTCGAAGTACCCGTGATGCTCTCGGTCGTGCGCCTCGTGACCGTCAGCAAGTCCTGGTATGAAGCACGAGCGGCGTGACGGAAAACCCGGACAAGGTCAGCGCCGCGTGCCAGTCGCTACCCTGTCAACCATCACCATCAACGTCATGGGCGAGTTATCCAGCATGCAGACCAGGCAGGCCATCACGATACTCGCGGCGCTCGCGCAGGAGTCGCGGCTGGCCGTCTATCGGTTGCTGATCGAGCACGCGCCCGACGGTCTCGCCGCCAGCGTCATCGCGGAAAAACTGGGCCTGCCCAACGCCACGCTTTCGTTCCACCTGAAGGAGCTGGCGCACGCGGGGCTGGTGAGCAGCCAGCCGAGCGGCCGGTTCATCTACTACGCGCCGGTGATCGAGGTCATGAATGAACTGATCGGCTACCTCACCGATCATTGCTGCAGCCAGTCGTGCGGCCGCTGCGTCACCCCGACGGCGATATGCAAACCTGGCACATCGAAAAAGCCGCGCAAACAGACGCCCGCCTGACCAGGCGTCTGTTTGCCGCGCTGCGCCACGGTAACGGCACGTTGAAACCCGCTACTACCGTGGCGCCAGGTTCACGGCTGCACCGCCTTGATCGACGTCAGCGTGCTGGCCGCGCCGGCCTGACGAAAGGCGAACTGCACCTTCTCGCCCACCTTCACGTGTTTCAGCAACTCGGGCGACGCCACCTTGAACGGCATCGTCATGGCCGGCCAGCCGATCGCGGCAATCGCCTCATGCTGCAGCGTGATGGTGCCCTTTGCCGTATCGATCGCCTTGACCACGCCCACGCTCTGCACATCGGCGGGTGTGGCTTCGTGCATCCCTGCCATGCCCGGCATATTCGGATCCATCTGCTGAGGGTTGGCAAACACCGGAGCAGTGAACAGCGCAGCGGTAATCGCAAGGGTGATGAATTGCTTTTTCATGGGTCAGTTTCCTCGTGGGTTGGAGTGAAGTGATGTGTCTGTCTCGCGGGCCTTGCGTAGCCGGTAACGAACCAGCAGGCGGTATGCCGCGGGTATAACGAGCATGGATAGCAAGGGTGCAGTGACCATGCCGCCGATCATCGGGGCGGCTATGCGCTGCATCACTTCCGAGCCGGCCCCATGGCCGAGCAGGATCGGAAACAGGCCGGCGAGGATCACCGCGACGGTCATCGCCTTCGGGCGCACGCGCTGCACGGCGCCTTCGCGGATCGCTTCGTCAAGCGCTTCTGGGCCGGCGTGGGGATCGAGCGCAAGTTGGTGCTCCCAGGCATGGTGCAGGTAAAGCAGCATCACCACGCCGAATTCGGCCGCCACGCCGGCCAACGCGATGAAGCCGATGATCGTGGCCACCGACACGGCATGCCCAAGCAGCCAGATCAACCACAGGCCGCCGACCAGTGCCAGCGGCACGCTGGCCATGATCAGCGCGGCTTCGCTCACGCGTCGGAAAACGGCATAGATCAGCAGAAAAATGATCACCAGCGCAATCGGCACCACCACCTTGAGTCTTTCCATGGCACTGGCCAGGTATTCGAACTGACCGGACCAAGCCACGGTCGTACCCGGCGGCAATTTGACCTGCTGCGCCACCGCGCGTTGCAGGTTGGCCACCACCGTGCCCAAATCGCTGCCGGCCGTATCGACGTAGACATACGTGGCCAACTGGCCGCCCTCACTTTTCAGCATGGACGGTCCTGCAACCACGGCGATGTCAGCCACCTGACTCAGCGTGAGCTGGGCACCGTTGGCAGCGACGATCGGTAGCTGTCGCAAGGCCTCGACCGAGTCACGCTCGGCGCGCGGGTAGCGCACCACAATGGGATAACGTTCGCGCCCTTCGACGGTCTGACCGATCGGATCACCGCCGACCACCGTCGCAATCAGCTGCTGTAGTTGCTGTTGGGACAGCCCATAACGTGCTGCCTCATCACGACGAATGTGCACATCGACATAACGGCCACTGGTCGGACGCTCGGCAATCGCCGAACTGACACCGGGTACGGTCTTCGCCACCGTCTCGATCCGATCGGCCACGGTCTGCAGCGTGGCCAGATCGGAACCCAGCACCTTGATGCCGATCGGGCTCTTGATGCCGGTGGAGAGCATGTCGATGCGGTTACGGATCGGCGGCACGAACAGGTTGGTGAGCCCCGGCACGTGTACCGCCTTGTCCAGCTCCGCTTTGATCTTGTCCATCGTCATGCCCGGCCGCCACTGATCCTTCGGCTTGAAGGTGATCATGGTCTCGAACATCTCCAGCGGCGCCGGATCGGTGGCCGTTTCGGCGCGCCCCGCCTTGCCGAACACATGATCGACCTCGGGCACGGTCTTGATCATGCGATCAGTCAATTGCAGCAACTGCGAGGCCTTGCCGGCGGACAGTCCTGGCAGTGCGGTGGGCATGTACAACAACGTGCCTTCGTCCATCGCGGGCATGAACTCGCTGCCGAGCCTGGTCATCGGAATAACCGCGGTGAGCAGCAGCACACCGGCCAGCACCAAGGTGGCTTTCGGATAGCGCAGCACGGCTTCGAGAAGGGGCCGATAGCCATGGATCAAACCCCTATTGAGCGGGTTGTCGCGCTCGGCACGGATGCGCCCGCGGATCAGATAACCCATCAGCACCGGCACCAGCGTCACCGCCAGCCCGGCCGCTGCCGCCATCGCGTAGGTCTTGGTGAAGGCCAGAGGCTTGAACAGCTTGCCTTCCTGTCCCTGCAGCGCAAAGACCGGCACGAACGACAGCGCGATGATCAACAAGCTCACAAACAACGCGGGCCCCACCTCGGCCGCCGCGTCGGCGATCAGCGACCACCGCTGCGCACCTTGCGGTTCACGTCCGTCGTTCGCGTCGCGCCAATGTTCCAGATGCTTGTGAGCGTTCTCGATCATCACGATCGCCGCATCCACCATCGCGCCGATCGCGATCGCGATACCGCTGAGCGACATCAGGTTCGCCGTGACGCCTTGTAGATGCAGTGCAATGAAGGCGACCAACACGCCCAGCGGCAGCGTGATCACGGCCACCAGCGCCGAGCGCAGGTGACCCAGAAACAACACGCAGACCAGCGTCACCACCAGGAATTCTTCGAACAGCTTGCTCCACACATTGCTCACCGCGGCGTCGATCAGTCGCGAGCGGTCGTAGGTGGGCACGATCTCGACGCCGGCCGGCAGGCTGCGCTGCAATTGCGCCAGCCGGGCCTTCACCGCCGCGATGGTGGCCTTCGCGTTCTTGTCCGAGCGCATCACGACGATGCCGCCGACCACTTCACCCTGACCATCCAGTTCGGCGATGCCGCGGCGGAACGTCGGACCACGCCGCACTGTCGCCACGTCGCGCAGCAGCACTGGCACGCCGCCGGCGTTGGTGGTGATGGGCACGTTTTCGAAGTCCGTGCGGCTCTTCAGGTAGCCTTCGCTGCGCACCATCAGCTCCGCTTCGCCTTGTTCGATCACCGAACCGCCGTTGGCGCCATTGGCGCTGCGCACAGCATCGACCAACTGCGCCACGGTGATGCCGCGCGCGGCCAGCGCCTGCGGATCAGGTACGATCTGCCACGCGCGCTCCATGCCACCCAGGGTGGCGACCTCGGCGACATTCGGCACCGTCTTGAGCTGATAGCGCAGGAACCAGTCCTGCAGCGCGCGCAGCTGGCCGAGGTCGTGCTGACCGGTGCGGTCGACCAAGGCGTATTCGTAGATCCAGCCCAGCCCCGTCGCGTCGGGACCCAATGTCGGCGTGACGCCCGCCGGCAGGCGATCGCGTGCCTGACTCAGGTATTCCAAGACACGCGAGCGCGCCCAGTACAGGTCGGTGCTGTCATCGAACAGCACGTCGACGTAGGAGTCGCCGAAGAACGAAAAGGCGCGCACGGTCGTTGCGCCGGGCACCGACAGCATGGTGGTCGCCAGCGGATAGGTGACTTGGTCCTCGACCACCTGGGGCGACTGGCCGGGATAGCTGGTGCGGATGATCACCTGGGTGTCGGACAGATCGGGCAGCGCATCGACCGGCGTGCGCGTCACCGAGTACGTGCCGATCAGGGCCAATGCCAGTGCAGCCAAGAGCACGAACACCCGATGTGTGATCGCCGCGCGAATCAGGGCGGCGATCATTGCCGGTCTCCCATCGGCATGCCCGGCATCGGTGCACTTGCGGCCGGTGCCGGTTTGGCGGTGGTGTCATTCAGGCGTTCCAGCGCACCGGACAGGCTCGCCTCCGAATCGATCAGGAACTGGCCGGAGACCACCACCTTCTCGCCCCCATGGAGGCCATCGAGAACTTCCGTATAGCCGCTGGCCGCACGTCCGGTGCGTACCGATACGGCACGGAAGTGACCGTTACCCTCGGCGAGAATGACTCGCGTGTGGGTACCTGTCGCGATCAGCGCGTCGTCCGGCACCACCGGCACAGCCGCGTCGGGAGTCGGGGTGAGTCGCACAGTGGCGAACATGCCCGGACTCAGGGCACCGTCGGGATTGTCGAGCACGATGCGCGCGCGCTGGGTGCGCGTCATCGCATCAACATCCGGCAGCAAGGTTTCCACGGTGCCGTGGAACAATCGACCCGGCAGCGCATCGACCGTAACAACCACCGGCGTGCCGCTGCGCACCGTGCCGGCTGCCGCCTGCGGCAGGGCGGCCTCGATCCACACAGTGGACAGGCCATTCACGGTCATCAGGGTCTGGCCCGCGTTGACGCGCTGGCCTTCGCGTACATCCAGTGTCGTAACGACGCCCGCTTGTGGGGCGTGCAGCGTGATCGCCGCACCCGCGCCATGACGCGACGACTGAATATCTGCGGGCGTCAGGCCCAGCACCTGAAGGCGTTCCCGCGAAGCCGCGCGAAGGTCTTTCGCGTCGGTCGATTGCGCATGCTGAAGCGCATCATATTCGGCTAGTGCGCTGCTCCATTGCGGAGCCAGCAACTGGGCCAGCGGTTCACCGGCTTTGACCACGGTGTAAGGCGCGCGCACGTCAAGCTTGCTCACCACCACATCGGTGCGCGCACTGATGGTGATGGCTTGCCGCAGATCCCAGGTGATGGTGCCCGGCACCCGGATGGCTGATGCCAGCACGCGACGCTCGACCGGGGCCGTGCGCACACCCAGATTCTGCACCGTCGCCGGGTCAATCCTGACGACATCCTTGGCAGCGCCTTCGTCGGCATACTTGGGCACCATCTGCATGCCCATCGGCGACAGGCCCGGCTTGTCGAAATGCTGCTGCGGCACCATCGTGTCGTACCAGTACAGGACTTTTTTACCGCCGGCTTCCGGTGCGGATGCGGAGGTGCTGGTCTGCGATGGAGACGATGGCGCCTGATGGCGGCCGCTGAAGTAGCCGATCAGGAGCAGCATGACCGCCAGCAGCGCGGCGGTGAGCAGCATCAGTGTGCGCTTCATGGCGTCGTCTCCGAAATGGGTAACAGATAGGCCAGTGCCGCCCAAGCACGGCCGTACTCGGCTTGCATGCGGGCGTAGTTGGTGTGGTGGGCGATCTCATCGCGACGAGCATCCAGCAAGGGCTGGATGTCGCCGCCGCCGCGATACGCAGCGAGCGTCAGCGCCACGCGGTCATTGGCCAGCGGGAGCAGTGCATCGCGATGTCGGCGCACTTGCTGACCGAGCGACTCCCATTGCGCCCAGGCGGACTGGATGGCTTCGATCTGCTGCCGGCGTGCGTCATCGCGCTCGGCATGAACGGCATCGAGGTCAGCTGCGCGGGCGGAAATGCCCCGATCCTGCCGGTTTCGGGTGAACAGTGGCAGGCTCACGCCGACCTGCAACGACACCATGTCAGACAAACCGCGCACCCGGGAGCCGTAGCTCAGGCCGACGTTCCATTCGGGGTGTTTGTTCGCGCGGGCCTCTGCAAGCGCGGCCTCGGCAGCCTGCTCGCGTGCAGGCCACTCCAGCAGAGCGCCCTGACGATCGAGACTGGCCAGCAAGGCCATTTCGTCATGCGGCAACACGGCGAAGTCCGGTGCATCCCCCAAGGGCGATTCGGCCGGCGAACCCAGCCAACGTGCCAAGCTCGCGCGGGCCTGTGCTTCGCGTGCGTTCGCCTCATCGATGCGGTTTTCCAGGTCAAGGGCCGACGTGCGAACGGCCAGTACTTCTGCCGCGCTGCCGGTGCCACCACGCAGTCGCGCTTTCGCTATGGCCAAGTCCTGCGCCCACGCCTGCCGCAAGGACTGCAGCATCATGGCTTCGTGGTGCGCTCCCCAGGCAGTGATCCAGGCATCGGCCACCTGCTGCTGGATCGACAAGGTGGTCGCCACTTCCGATGAGGCTGCCAAATCCGCATTGGCGCTGCCCATGGCCCGTTCGGCCTGGCGCCTGCTGCGCGATGGCAGGGCCTGACTGATCCCAACGGTGCGCATGGTCATGCTGTCACCGCCGGCGGTAAACGCCCCCGGCCCCTGCACGGCCAGATTATCCACCCCGACGGTGAGTTGGGGATCGGGCAGCGCACCCGCACGGGCCGCTTCCTGCCGGGCCGATTCCGACTGGGCGCGGCGCGCCTCCAGCATGGGTGCGTGCTCGATCGCCTGATGTATGGCGGCGTCGAGCGTCAGTACAGCTGCGTCAGCAGCCCATACCGGTGGAACGAAAAGCAGCGCGGCAGCCAGCGGCAACCAACGCGCATATCGCGCCGAAGTGGCGCGAACACAAAAGAGACGGGAAAACATGTTGAGCTCCAATCGAAAACCAACACAGCCGTGCGCGCACGGCCGATGGGCGGCTGACGATCGAGGGCTAAATCAACAGGGAACAGAACCGCAAAGTGGGCGGTGGATCGGAACGATGCAGGGCCGTATTTGGCAAGGCAACCTGATCAGATGCTTGCGCGACGGTGCCCAGCAAGGTGGGTGATGCGGATGCGAGCAGAAGCGGGGGAACCGTCGGCAGGCTAGCCTCATGCACCGAGACGGTAGTGCCAGCACAGTGCTCGGCACAGCGAGGGTCCGTACTCGTGTGCGGTGAGGTTGGCGTCTCGGCCGCAGAGCTCATATCCATGCCCGCACAATCGCCTGTCATGACGATGTCGGTGGGTGCCGTGGGCAACGTACAGACATAAGCTGCCATGGCCAACTGCTGGAACAACAGGCAAAACAGCACGATCCCCGTCCAAAGGACACGGCGACGACGGCTGATGTGAAAGCGTTTACGCATGGCAGCATCATCTTAGCGCAGCTGGAGGTAGGTCCAGTCAAGTAGGTAATGATGGGTCAAGTCGCCAATGATGAGGCTATCCAACCGTAGGACCTCGCATTCGACCAATCTCCCAACTCACGTTCGAGCCGCGCACCGTTACTGCAATCTGCTGTCCCATCCGCTGTTCGATAACCGGCTTCCACGGAACCAGGCTGAATCCCACGCCGTCGTCCAGCATGGCGTAGCGCCCGCTGGCCAGCAGCACGCTGCGCCTGTAGATACCGGTCACGCGTCGCCCGTCGGTCACTGGCCGATGCTCCAGGCCGGTTTCGGCCGCGATGTCATCCGCGGTCTTCGCCAACTCACGGCTGCGCAGCGTCGCCAGTAGGTTGCGCGCCAGAATCACTCGCTGCCCGCGCCGTTCAGCTAACCCCTGTTCTACCAGGAAATCGGTGCGTCGGTGCAGCGTGTCCGTCACCTCTCCACCAAAGCCCATGTTGCCCAACCTCTTGCCGCCACCAATCAACTGCTGGTCCAGCCAGGTGGCACCGATCACGCGGGTCTGTCGATCGATGGGCAGGTGTGACTTCAGTTCGATCGCGACGCCACCGCCCAGGCGTCGGCTGTCGTATTGGCGGCCCCGTTCGGGCAGATCGTCCGGTACTTTCCATAGCCCCTCGGTCACACGCTCTACGATGCAGTCGCGGCGCAGGGCCTCGAGCCGGCGCACGTGCGCCGCGACTACTTCGTGCGGATCGCGGTCGGGCGTGGCCTGGCCTTGGGCGACGGCCAAATGCTGGTCAGTGCGGTAAAGACCCTCGACAGCCAGTGCGGCGATGGTCTTGTCCGAGGCGCGCGCACCGGCGCTCCCCTTGACCTCGACGATGCTGCCGGTCGGGTACCGCTCCAGTTCTGACCGCGGCGGCAGCGCCACGTAGTGCGCTTTGCCGTCCGTGCCATCCACGATCAGATAACCCTTGTCGTACAGCTCGTCGGCCAACCCTTTGGCGGCGACCCGTCCAACGATGACGCGGCCGTCCTCCCTCGGCTCGAATACGGTCAGCTCACGTTGCGTGTCACCCATCGCCCGCTGCATGGTGCGGATGATGTCGCCGCGCTCGCCCATCGCCCGCAGGGTCGGCTCGGCCCCGACGTGGATCACCCATGCGCCGGTTTGCGGTTGGCTCGCCAGGCCCATGCGCTGCAAGTGTTGCAGGCGGCCGATCAACATCTCCCGCCGGCGGTGTAGCCACGGCTCGTTGAGACGTTCGACGTGCACTTGGCCATCGACGGCTTCGCGCTGCAAGGTACGGTCCAGGCTGGTCCAGCGTTCCTGTTCGACTTCCCGCGCGAGCGTGCGCTGGATCTCCTGTTCGGTACGCGGCCCCAGCCATTCGGTGGCGAGTTCGGCAGCGCGCTCGCGCAGGCCGCGGGCCAGGTACGCCTGAGAAATGATGAGGTCGCGGCTTGTGTCGTCCTTGCCTCGCAGGACGATGTGCGTGTGCGGGTTGTCGGTGTTCCAGTGATCGACCGCCACCCAGTCCAGCCGCGTACCCAGGTCGGCTTCCATGCGGGTCATCAGGTGGCGCGTGTAGGTGCGCAGATCGCCCAGCTCGACGCCGTCTTCAGGTGACACGATGAAGCGGAACTGGTGCCGGTCACCGTGTCCGCGTTCCTCGAATGCGGCCAAGTCGGCCTCGTCAGTCGCCGGACCGTATGCCCGGCCCGGTTCACCCTCGCGGCCTATGCCCTCGCGCTCGATGTAGCGCAGGTGCGTGACGGTTGAGCGTGCGCCGGCCTGCTTCAGGTATACCAACCGCACCTTGATGGTGGCGCGCCGCGAGTGTGCCGACAGCGACTGTCCGGTGAAGCGCGCCGCAACATGGCCGCGCCCCAATCGTGCGCCGGGGGTCTTGCCGCGCTTGCCGCCGGTAGTGTTGACCGCCTTGCTCGTCTGGCGCAACACCTGCGCGACAAAGGTATCGCCACGCTGCTTCGGCGCGCCGGGACGGAGGCGGAAACGGTCGTCGCCGTCCGAGCGGCCGCGTCGGCTCATTGGCAAGCTCCATCCAAGACCATCGCGTCAGCGGGTATCAGGCACGCGACATCTCCTGAGCCAGCCTGACCTTGCGCCAACTCGCGGCACGGTGCCGCGTACCGGCGCGTGCCGCGCCACCCCAATGTGCAGACACGCTTGGTGCGCACCGTGGTGCCGCACCCTTCAATCTTGCCCTGCATCTTTCCCCGGCCTGACGGCACGGGGATGCGATGCCCTGACGGCGCTGCACGATGCGCAGCCTGCACACCGGCGAGCGCCTGCCATGCCACCGGCATGACGCGCTCAGGGCAAGCCGTCTGCACGAGGGCAACCACTTCAGCACGTCGCGGCGGATACCGGGCGAAGCGCGGCGCGGATACGCTCGCGCTGCATGTACGGCGACGCTGCGGCGACACGTCACAACGCCGGCCCACATGCACGACGTCGAGCGGCGTCATGGCCGCTGCTCCAGCCAGATCGGATGCGCCACACCGAGCACGGTATCGGCGCGCACCGGCCCGAAATACCGGCTGTCGAACGACGCCGGATTAGTCGTACTGAGCAGGAACAGTTCGCCAGGGCGAAGACGCCGGCAGGACAGCCAGGCGCGCAGCGGTCGGCCCTTCCCATCGATACGCAACGCGGCAGCCACCGGCATGCCATCGATGCGCACCCTGCCCTCGGCAATGCACACCTGCTGCGGCGCGACGGCAGCGACCGGCTTGAGCAGCGGGATGCGCGATGGCAGGTAGCCACGCCGCGCGGCCAGTGCGGTGGCGGCGGCCGGCAATGGCACCAGCACGATGCTGCCGACGTGCATCGCAGGTGACAGCGAGCCGGCATGACGTACGAGCGGATCGACGCGATACCAGCCGACCGCCACGCTGCCGGATGGGTTGTAGACCAGACGCGGCAACGGCGACCCGAAGGACGCCCAGGCCAGCGCAGCGACGCCGCCGGCGGACAACGCCGCGAGCACGAGGCGAGCGTACCGGCGCGAGCGAGGACGAGTTGCTGTGTCGGTGGTGGGAATGACCGTCATGACAGCGCCCTCCCCGCCAGCCACGCGGCGTGCCGCTCGGCGGTATAAACCGGCAACGGCCCATGCGCAACGAGCCGGTTGCTCAGCATGCGCCAGTAGGCGGGCGATACGTCGACCGGCGCGATGTCCAATGCCTCGATGGCGTCGATGACCGGCAACACGAGGCGAACCATACGTTCACCTTCGACGTGCAGTAGCAGGCATGCGCCCGGCCACACACCGGGGATGCGCTGCGCGGCATCCATCGACGTACATGCCTGCATCACCATGAGTTGCCAGCGAACCGTGCCGTAGTCGTTGGCCTCCCAGCGGATGCGGCAGAAGATCGATGCTGGCCAGAACGCCGCCACGCGCCGCCAACGATCACGTTGCACGTGATACGCCGGTTCACCGAAGCGCAGATAGAGGTTGAAGCGATGCGCGACGTAAGCGAGCGAGACCCGAGTCAACAGCTCATGATCGATGAGCGCTGCGAATGGCGGCGGCGCGACCGCTACCGCTTGAGAAGACGCATTCATGGCGTGTGCTCTGGGAACTCGCGCTCCAGCAGTGCGCGCAGCAAGTCAGCCACCGTCACGCCCTGCGTGAAGGCCGAGACCTTGATGCGGGCGCGCAGCGAAGGCGTGATGTCGAGCGTCAGACGTGCGGTGTAGAGGTCACCTTTCTGAAGGTCGGCGCCGTCGCCCTGACGAATCCACGCCTCGGCGTGCGGATTCGTCGGCGGACGTGCGCCGATGGCGATGCGCTTGCCGCGTGCATGGCTCATGACGACCACCGCAGCAGCTCGTCGGTCAGTGCGGTGATCTCGCGTGCGGCGGCGCTGTCGGGCGCCAGTTCGCGCGCAAGCTGACCGGCCGCCACGCTGTCGGCAAAGACGATGCGCTGACGGATTTCCGATTGCAGCGATGGCAGCGGCTGTTTGGCGAGCGCACTGCGCGCCTCGCGGCCGATGACGGTGGTACTGACGCGCCGGTTGATGACGAAGGCTGCATGCAGCGCCGGCCGGAACACCTGTGCCTCGCGGACCAGCGCCACCATTTCGGCACTCGCCCACAGATCGTAGGGACTCGGTTGCACCGGCACCAGCACCCGGTCCGCTGCCAGCAGTGCCGAGCGCGCCAGCGCGGCGATGCGCGGCGGCCCGTCGATCACGACGTGATCGCTGCGGCGCGCCAGCTCGGGCGCCTCCTGGTGCAGCGTTTCGCGTGCGAGGCCCACGGCGCTGAACAACCGTGGCAGACCCTGCTGGCTCCGGCGTTGCGTCCAGTCCAGCGCCGAGCCTTGCGGGTCGGCGTCGAGCAGGATGACCTGCTGGCCGCGCAGCGCCAGTTCGCCGGCGATGTGCGTGGCGAGCGTGGTCTTGCCCACGCCACCTTTCTGGTTGAGCAGAGCGATGATCATGAGACGGTTCTCCATGACGGAGAACGACTCGTCGATCGACCTGGAAAATGTGGTGATTTGGGTTGTGGATGTTGCTGTTGTTTTGAGGCATTGGCAGTTGTCCACTGCAACGGTGTGGCGCTACTACCCGTTAGTGTTTTCAGGTTAGTTAAGTTAGAGACCGCGCAAATCCGCGTGGTGACTGGGTTAGCGGCCGATTTTGTTGCCTGATAGCACGAGGATGGGTTGCCTGATAGCACGAGTCTTTGGTTGCCTGATAGCACGAGGCCATTCACCGCTTGTTCCCGAAATGTCCCCGTGCCGGGTACGGCACCGGCCGGAAGGTCAGCAGCTCCGCTTTGCGGTCGGGCATCCATTCGATGCCAAGCACGTACCCGGGCAAGGATTGTTTCGCCACCAGCGCACGCAGGTCGGCAGCGAAGTCGTAGAAGCGCGCCATGCTGCCGGACTTGCGATACAGGTACGCGAAGTCGAACTGCCAGCCGCCGGCCTGGCGTCCACCGTGTTTGCGCACCAGGCGATACAGCCAGCGTTCGATACCGCCGGTGAGCCGGAAGTATGCCGGGTCGATGGTCAGCACCAGGGCGGCGTCGAGCACACCGGCATAGAACCAATCCGGCAGGATCAGCTCGATGCCCAGTGACGTGCCGCGCACGTCGGCCCGCTCCTTCCACTCGTTGATCCACGAGAACCGATGCAGGCGCCGCCCGGTGGTCTCTCGGATCGAGGTGGCCACGGTCGTCGATTGCAGGCGATCCAGCGCGGCCCTGAGGCGCTGGTAATCGCGCAGCGACGTACCGCGCCCGATGAAACGCAGGATCTCGTAAGGCGTGGCCTGCATCAGGCGCGAGGTCGGGATGCCGGCGTCGCGGGCTTCCACGACCTGGCTCGCGGCCCAAATCAGGATGTCGGCGTCCCAGATCGTGGCGATGCCGTGCTCCCGAGTACCCTCCACGCGCACGGTCACGCCGCCGCAGCGGAAGTCGATCGGCGTGGTGCGCCGCGACTTCGCCAGCGAGAAGAACGGAAACGCCATCAGGTCCTGGCTGTCGCGCGGTGCCATGTCGCCCGGCAATGCGCGGAACAGCGCCAGCTGTTCGCGTGCCGGCCCGGACATGGCGATGGCCGCCCACGCACCGCCGGTCAGCGCGCACGGCTGTCGGCCGAGTGACGCTCGGCGTACTCGGGATCGGACGTGGCCTCGAAGCTGCGCGCATCGGCCCAGGCATCGAGGTCGGCGACGGCGTACATGACGCGCCGGCCGAACTTGCGGAAACGTGGCCCGCCACCGATCACGCGCTGTTTTTCCAGCGTGCGCGGCGACAGTCTCAGGTAGTCGGCGGCTTCGTCGTTGGTCAGATAGCGCGCCGATTGGGCGGCCGCGGCGGGTTGTGGGGCAGCGGTGTGGGCGGCATAGGGCCGCACAAGAGCGGGTCGCATGGGGTGAGCCTCCATCGGTTGAGAGCACCGGCCACCGTTGCGCGGCCAGATGGAGGCAGTCTCGGGAAAGATCGGCGGCTTGCTCAGGGACGTTTTGCGGGACGGTGCAAACGTCCCTGTGCAGCCGGCACGTGCTGGAGTAAGCGGCGGTAGCCGCCGCGCATCAGCACGGTGCCGCGCTGTGCCAGCCGACGCACGCGAGCACGCAACGCGCTGTCGGCGTGCCAGTCGGCGGCGACGGCGGCTGGCCCGTACAGCGCCTCGGCCACCTCGCTCAACGTGGCACCCGCCAGCGTGCCGTCCAGCGCCTGCAAGGTGTGCGCCTCCAACAGCGCGGTGCGGCCGGGCCGGGCCACGCACCAGGCCCACGGCGCATGCTCTTCCGCAGGAAACGACATTTCGGGATCATTGGAGTGAACGGCACGCACATAGGGCATGCCATGCACCAGGGCGGGCGCGAGTGCAAAGCGCTGCCATCGACCCGGCACCCAGACGGTCAGTGCCAAGTGCTGACCATCATGGAACAAGTGCTTGTGGCCGACCATGCGCCATAGATCGAATGGTGTCGCATCTGGCGTCGACGTGAGGTCGGGGTGGAGCTGCACGACACCGACCGGCTCGGGGCACCAGGCCGGATGCGCGTCGCGCGCATCCAGCGCTGGGTTCTCCAGCCCATGCAAGCCCCAGCGCCGTGCTACGGCATCGCCGTGGCGATGGTGGCGCCGCCAGTCGCGGCGGTAGTCGGGATGGCGCCGCAGGTATTCCCAAGCGAGTGTCGGGCCGTCCAGGTGCAGCACGTACAGGTAGGCGGCGCTGGGATGCCAGGCTTCATGCGAATCGGTCATGGTGCGGGCTCCTGTCGATCGGCAGGCCATCGCCACGGGCATCCGTAAACCAGCGCGCTATCGCCAAAGCATCATGTCGATAGGCGAGACTCTGAGAAAATCAAGACCGTTTGGCTCCGGCGTGTTACGTGGCTCGTCCGGGTGCGACGGCGGCGCGTGTTGTTTTTCGCGCGCCGCACCGGACACGGTGCACAAGATCGAGCGTGCGATAGCGACTCTTTCGGTCTGGTCTGCACCACAACGGCGCAGCAATCGCGATTGATTCCGATTCGATCTGGAGCCGGACCTAAATAGACACAATGCGCCCGGCTTGCCGGGGCCTGGATCACGCGCACCGCGGTCGATCAGTCAAGGATCGACCCGTTGAGGCGGGCAAGCCGTGCGTATGCCGACAGCGTGCGCGTAGGTTGAAAATACCGATCACGCAGGATCGGCCGATCCAACGGGCCGATGATGGACGCGAGGTCTGATAGCCGCACTGTGCCCAGCTCGGGCATGCCAATGCCGACATCGCACAGGCCCCAGGCCGTATCGCCATCAACGGGATCGAGCGCGGCCAGCAGCCAAGTCGCGTGCGCGTCCGGCGTGAACAGCTTGACGACCGGCAGAGGATCGAAGTCCCGCGCGGCGGCGCGGGACTGACCGTTGGCCAGCAGTTGTGCGCGTTCGCCGTCAGTGATGAGGGGATTCATGGCTACGGCCCATGCAAGGATACGCTCCATCGGCGTATCGACCACGCTGTGTCAATGCCAGTTCGGAACCGCACCAAACCGCGCATGCACGGGTGCAACTTCCCACCGCTGGACACATCCGCCGATCCGGCATCGTGCTTTCGTGCGAAAGCGCGGATGTGCAAGCCAGTTCATCTGTACAGGTACGAAAGCGCAAAAGCGGCATCGTGGAATGTAGGAAAGACACGGACGCGGCTCTCCGGCTTTGGCGTCATCCGTAGATGCGCAAATCCGCAAAGACACGGATACGGAAGGCGTCATGATGGAATGAACACTATAGATTGTAGCTCTATAGAGCGCAATCAGTTGTCATCTTGGTTTTTAAGAGGAACCATAGGTGGCAGCGAAACTCGCATTGGCGGCGGCATTGAAGACGGTCAGGAAAGCGCGCGGCTTGAGTCAGGAAGCGTTCTCCGACGTGTCGAGCCGCACCTATCTGAGTACGCTGGAGCGCGACCTGAAGAGCCCGACCCTGAACAAGCTGACCGAGCTGTGCGAAGTCATGGAGATTCACCCGCTCACGCTGCTGACGCTGGCCTATGCCGGCGACAGCACGCGCAAGGCCGATCAACTATGGGCTCAGGTGAGGCAAGAGCTGCGGGGAATCACCAAAGAAGACAACGAATGAACCTGTCGGCGCGTCGATCGCTGCGTCCGTAACTACGAAACGTTGATGCCATGTATAACTTGCTTGTTACGGCTGCGGAAGGCGCATGGGACTTATCCGCATACGAATATGATCGAACGCGATTCCTGGAATACACCACAGACAGCCTGAAGGCGAAGTTTGCCAAGCTCGATGCGAATGCGCTTGAAGAGTTGAAATCTCTACCGACCCTCTTCACCTACGAGGGCGATGACGAGATTGTGCGAGTTGGATATATCCGGACAATCAGGGAGCGCGGCCGCAGCATTCTCATCGAGTACGAGTTCGATGAAAGCATCCCGGTTTTTTCGTTCTCCCAGCTAAAGCCATTGGAGATCAAGCTGGATATCCAGGGGTGGGAGATGTCGCGCACCCATTGGGCAGTGAAAGACGAGGACCTCTTTGAACTGCTTGCCTCAGTTGGCCTTGTCGATTCGAGCTACGTGGGTGAAGGACGTCCACCCGGTCGGGTCGAAGAGATGCGATTCCGGGTTGCCCTGTCTTTCCCTGGTGAAAAGCGAGAATACGTTGCTGCGGTGGCTGCGGAAGTAAAGAAACGGCTGGGGCGCGATGCAGTTTTTTACGATAAGGACTTCACCGCCCAGCTTGCCCGTCCCAACCTGGATACTTTGCTACAGCGCATCTATCTCAACAACTCGGACCTGGTCGTCGTTTTTCTCTGCGCAGAGTACGAGAGCAAGGAATGGTGTGGGCTGGAATGGCGTGCGATCCGCAACATCATCAAGAATAAAAATGATCACGCGATCATGTTCATGCGCTTCGATCACGCCGATATAAGCGGCACGTTCTCGATTGATGGCTATGTTGATCTGGAATGCACCCCACTGGAAGCCGCGCGGATGATTGTCGAACGTGCTCGATTGAACGATTTGCCTCCTGCTGCGGCGTGATGCGCTACTTGATGAACACATGGAAGCGTGAGACAGCGCCCCGCCGCGAGGGGCGGGACGCTGTGGGCGACCGTCAGGCCGCCGGCTTGCTGCGCGACCAGATCAGGTTGTGCGTGCCGTCGTCTTCCTCGATCAGCCGGGCGTAGATCGTCGCCGGGAACGAAGGGTCGTCGAGGGTCACGGACAGGTAGGGCCGTTCGGCCTGGCTGATTTTCTTCCACGCCGCGCCGATGTCGTAGCCGCCGGCCGCCTGGATGCGGAAGTCAGGGGCGTTCTCGCTGCCCTTGTCGTTGAGGACGAACTTGACCTTGACGTTGAGCGTCAGGGTGCGGACCGTGCCGGTGAAGCCGTCGTTCTGAGCGGTGAAGGTGCCGATGTTGGCCATGATGCTTTCTCCTTTCGGGTTAACCAAGGTCGCGCCCATCGCGTCCTTGTTGTGATCCGATCGGCGGGGCTCGGGCGGGCTGCACCGCTTGCGGCCGCAACGCAGTGGAGGACCGGGAGGCACAAAGAATTTGCTGCGCGAGGAATCCGCATGGCGGAGGGGAAATTGTTTGCGCTGGACGGTTGCAGCCATGAAGCCCGAGGCGCAGCCACGCCCCCGCCAGGATGCACAACAGCGAAAGGACGCATGGTCAGACCTCCCCCGAATAGAGACGTGGCTGACTCGGCATCGCCGCGGGATGGCTTCACCGGCTCGTTCCCAGACGCGGACAAGGTCAACACCTCAACAACGAGCGAGAAAGCCCCTGCCACAGCTTGCGGCGACGTGGTTGAGGCGTGGTGTGGAAGCTCCATGACAAGGCCGAGCGAAGTGTCGGTGATCCTCCTTCGTGACGTGCGGACAACGAACCGTCAGCGTCAAAGACGACACGCTTTTGCACAACCTGCCGCAGCAAGTCGGGGCGTAGCCCCCACCTGCCCCCGCCCATTGCGGCGGGGCACCATCAAAACCTTGCTCGCCTCAGCGGGCAACCGATTGCTGTACCACGCACAAGGCATGTGTAACCTCAGCAATGTGGTGATGGGCGATATAAGCAACGTGCACGACAAACACTGATCGAAGACCTGCTGCACGAAGAAGAACGGCGGTTGTATGGGGACAAGTGCCTACGCCAGCCAGCAGGCACGGATCCGGGGCACGCTCCGCACGCGCGGGACTTAATGGGTGCGCAAGGGGCGAAGTGGATGAAGCCGAACGGAGCCGGAACCACAACAAGTCGCGGATCCGGGCACGGGCGGCTTGACCAGACCGGCAAAGCCTATCGAACCCAATCCGCCGACCGCGTGCACGTCGCGGCTACTTGATCAGCGTTGCCTTAACACGCCAGCCGCCGACCAAGCCCTGTGCGCCCGCATTGGGGCAACGCCGTGTTTGTTGAGATTGCCCACGACAGGCACACTTCAACATCCATCAATCCGAGGTAAACCATAGTGAGACCTGTCAACTGGCTGCCATTGCAGCGCATCCGCGATTTCATGGACAACGAAGCAGCGGGGGGCTTGATGCTGATGGCGGCTGCCGCGCTAGCGCTCGTAGTCGCGAACTCGCCGCTGGGACCTAACTATTTCGGCGCACTGCAGGCTTATGCGGGGCCGCTCAGCGTTCAGCACTGGATCAACGACGGGCTGATGGCGGTGTTCTTTTTGCTAGTGGGCTTAGAAATCAAGCGCGAGGCGCTGGACGGTGAACTGGCGACTTGGCCACAGCGCATCCTGCCGGGCGTCTGTGCACTCGGCGGCATGCTGGTACCTGCCTTGATCTATATGGCGTTCAATCACGCCGACGGCGAAGCTCTACGCGGCTGGGCAATCCCGACCGCCACCGATATCGCGTTCGCACTTGGCGTGCTGTCCTTGCTCGGTGATCGCGTACCGGTATCGCTGAAGGTATTCCTGACCGCTCTGGCGATCATTGACGACTTGGGCGCAGTGTTGATCATCGCGATTTTCTACACCAGCGAACTGTCGCCGCTGTACCTGTTTGGCGCGCTGGCCGTGCTGGCTCTGCTGGTGTTCCTGAACCGATCCAACGTGCGCATGCTGTGGCCGTATTTGCTGCTCGGCGCAATTCTGTGGGTGTTGGTGCTGAAATCCGGTATTCACGCGACGCTGGCGGGTGTGGCTTTGGCGCTGACGCTACCGCTGGACGCAACCGGTAACGACGCTAGCGATGATCGAGAAGCCAACTCACCTCTGCTGCGCGTGGAACACGCTCTACACCGAGGGGTGCCTTTCCTGATCATTCCGATCTTCGGCTTTGCGAATGCAGGCTTGTCATTTGCCGGCATTGGCTTTCATCACCTGGTAGCACCGTTGACACTGGGTGTCGCGGGTGGGTTGCTCGTCGGCAAGCTCATCGGCATCTTCGGCTTTGCCGTTCTGGCCGTCAAGCTAGGCTTCGCACGACTGCCGGCCGGTGCGAATTGGTTTCAGATGATCGGCATCGCCGCGCTGTGCGGCATCGGCTTCACAATGAGTCTCTTCATCGGCCTCTTGGCCTTCGCTGGTAATCCCTTGCTTCAGGACGAAGTGAAGATCGGCATCTTGGGTGCCTCGCTGATTGCGGGCGTGATGGGATGGTTGATACTGCGTTTTTCAGCGGGGCCACCGCTTTGGTGACTACACGGTAGACACCAGCAGAGTGGTGATGCCGATTGATTTCGCACGTCGAATCCTTAGAGAGGCCGAGGTGGCAGCGATGGTTGCTCGCGACGAGGAATTCTTGGATGAGGCGGAGATCCCGTAACCGGATGGCGAAAAATACCAGTCACAGCCATGACTTAGGAGGCGAATTGCCGGTTTTTGTATGAATCCCTGCCGACCCTCTACCACGTCCCGTCGCCGCCTGGTGGGAGGCCGCGACGGAGCGATTTTTGCCTTGGATGTTGAAACCGGGCGCGGCAGACCTGCCGCGCCCGGTTTTGAGAGGAAGCCCCGGCGCACTGCGCCGGGGCCATGCGGCTATCTCATGCGGCCAGCGCGTGGGCTGCCTCCTCCTCGGTGGCCTCTTCCGGCGCATCCGCTTCGTTCGCCGTTCCCTGCGCGCCTTCCTGTGGCTCCGTGTCGTGTCCGGTCTCGAACACGGCCGGCATCCAGCCAGTGCCCTCGGCCAGCCTTTCGGCTTCGCTGGCAATGTCGGCCTTCTTGAGCTTCGCCAGCCGGTTGACGTGTTCCGGCGCGAATTGTGCCACCGCTTCCAAGAGCACGGTCTTGGAGACATGGCGGAAATAGCCGTCTGCGGTCGGCTTCCACCATGTGGCCATGTCCAGCCCGACGGCCTGCGCCAGTTCCGTGCCGGGTTGGTGTTGTGCGACACGCGGCGTCACCACGTCCACCGTAGCCACCACGCACACCGCCAGCAGCCGCACCAGCTCGTCCTGTGGTAATCCTCCCGCAGGTTAGTTGACGCGAGCCGTGGCATTCATGCCGCGCTCCTTGAGTATGAAAATGACGTTATCACTCCGGCCGGCGTGCTGCGCCACGCCGGCCCCGCGGCCATGCACGCGGCCGCGGGGCAAGGATCAA
>Ga0307373_10000643_pt1 | contig 67249 bp, 63 predicted proteins | sample OX2MG_FD_202534 | JGI IMG/M metagenome (GOLD analysis project Ga0307373, IMG submission 202534) | Soil microbial communities from Risofladan, Vaasa, Finland - OX-2 | ecosystem: Environmental > Terrestrial > Soil > Coastal area > Acid sulfate soil | place: Finland: Risofladan, Vaasa | collected... | reverse complement strand
CGGGTACATCGCCTTGTCCACGACTGAGGTGACGCGCAGCACCGACGGTGTCATGCGCCTGCGGTAGATGAGCAGGACAAAGCCGGTGATCGTGGCAAGCCCGGCCAGGGTCCCCAGGGTGACAGCGACGAGGTGGTACGCGTGCTCGGAGACGCCGACCGCGCTGGTCCAGGACTCGGGTACGAGCAGCCCGGCCAGGTGCCCGGCCAGCACCCCGAGGATGCCGAAGTGGAACAGGGGCGAGGCCCAGGCGAGGATCTTCTTCTCGTACAGCTCAGAGGACCTGCTCGTCCAGCCGAACTTGTCGTAGCGGTACCGCCAGATGTGGCCGATCACGAACGAGGTGAGGCAGATGTAGGGGAACACGATCCACAGGAAGATCTTCATGGATCCCAGCCTTCCGCCCGGGTCATGTGCTGCGACGGGTAAGGATCAACCATGCCCGCGGGATCGAGCCCGACCAGTTCCGCGGGCGGGCCCTCACGGGCGAGCCGGAGCGCATCGGCGATCGCGCTCGAGCTTGCCGGGGGAAGTACGGCTTCCAGCGCTCGCACCGCGTCGGCGTAGGGCGACTCGCGCGCCTCAAGCGCCGACCGCAGCACCGAGATCCCCTCGCGGTGTTCCCGGATGAGCTCAACAGCGGTGTTCTCGGCGCCATGGCCGCCGCTGGCCGCGAGTTCGAGCAGCATCGGGAGATAGTCGGGGAGTTCACCGCTGACCAGCCGGAAGCCGGCCCGGCGATAAGCGTCCCGGAACCGCCACAGCGCGATGCCTCGTCGCCGGGTGTCCCCGTTCAGGTAGTAGCTGAGGTACAGGCAGCAGCGCCGGTGCAGGTCGAAGGTCGCCACATAGGCCGCCTGCAGGTCGAGCAGCGGCTCGCTGGCCAGCTGGGCGATCAGCCGGCGCAGCGGTCCACCGGTGGCGGCCGGGAGCGAGCCTGCCGCTGCTTCCAGAACCGGCAGGTCCCGGACGAGTGCCTCGTCGGGGTAGCGCAGCAGGGCCGAGATCGCGGCGTAAGCGACCTGCCTGCGCCGTCCTCGCGGGCGGGTGTCAGGCGCTCCGGCCAGGCCACGGCGGCTCACCGCGCACCGTCCCCGGCGTCGGGCGGGCCCAGGTCGGAGTGCCGGTCGGCCGCGGCCCGCCGCCGGGCGATGTCGAACGTCTCCGCGGCGGCCGGGCGGGCGGTGACCTCGCCGACACTGATCAGGACGGGCTCGCGGGGGGCGGCGAAGTCGACGCTGCAGCCGGGCAGCTCATCGAATGCCCCGGCAAACTCGACATGTGCGGGAGGGATCACATAGCGGTCCTCGTACTTGGCGATCGCGAGCAGCCGGTACAGCGTTTCGATCTCGTCGGCGGTGAGGCCGACTGCCGCCGCGATGGATGGGTCGGCTTCTTCACCGAGATTGATCCGCCGCATGTGCGACCGCATCGCGGCCAGCGTCCTCAGCACCCCGCTGACTGGCCGGGGGTCACCTGCGGTGAAGAGCTCGGCGAGGTATTCGACCGGGATCCGCAATGCTTCGATCGCCGCGAACAGGTTGGCGTGGTCCTCGCCGTCGTGACCGGTCTCCCGCAGCGCGTCCACCACCGGCGACAGCGGTGGGATGTACCAGACCATGGGCATCGTGCGGTACTCCGGGTGGAGCGGCAGCGCGACCCGGTACCGGCAGGCGAGGTCGTACACCGGCGATCGCCGCGCCGCCTCCAGCCAGTCATCGGCGATGCCGCTCTCACGGGCGGCGGCGAGCACCGTGGGGTCAGCTGGGTCCAGGAGGATTGAGCGCTGCGCCTCCAGGAGATCGGTAGGGTCGGCGGCGGAGGCGGCGGCGAGCACAGCGTCTGCGTCGTAGAGGAACAGGCCGATGTAGCGCAGCCGCCCGACGCAGGTTTCGGCGCAGACAGTCGGCTGGCCGACCTCGATCCTCGGGTAGCAGAAGGTGCACTTCTCCGCCTTGCCGGTGCGGTGGTTGAAGTACACCTTCTTGTAGGGGCACCCGGACACGCACATCCGCCAGCCCCGGCACCTGTCCTGGTCCACCAGCACGATCCCGTCCTCGGCCCGCTTGTACATCGCGCCGGACGGGCAGCTGGCGACACAGGATGGGTTCAGGCAGTGCTCGCAGATCCGGGGCAGGTGGAACATGAACGCGTTCTCGTAGTCCAGCTTGATCTCGCGCGAGATCCGGGCCAGCAGCGGGTCGCCGGGCGCGTGCTGTGGCCCGCCGCCCAGGTCATCGTCCCAGTTCGCCGACCATTCGATCTTCATCGGCCGGCCGTCGATGAGCGAGACCGGGCGGGCGACTGGCGTGTGCTCCTGGGCAGGCGCACTGATCAGCTTGTCGTAGTCGTAGGTCCACGGCTCGTAGTACTCCCTCAGTGAGGGGAGCCTGGGGTTAGAGAAGATCCGCAGCATACGGCTGGCCCGCCCGCCGGCCCGCAGCCGGAGCCTGCCGCGCCGGGTGCGCACCCAGCCGCCCTGCCACCGGTCCTGGTCCTCGTAGGTCCTGGGGTAGCCGAGCCCGGGCCTGGTCTCGACGTTGTTGAACCAGACGTACTCCACCCCGGCCCGGTTGGTCCAGGCTTGCTTGCAGGTGACCGAGCAGGTGTGGCAGCCGACGCACTTGTCGAGGTTCATCACCATGCCCAGCTGGGCCATGACGCGCATCAGTACTCCACCTCCTGGCTGCGCCGGCGGATCACGGTGATCTCGTCCCGCTGGTTGCCGGTCGGCCCGTAGTAGTTGAACCCGTAGGACAGCTGGCCGTAGCCGCCGATCAGGTGTGACGGCTTGATCAGCAGGCGGGTGAGGCTGTTGTGGATGCCGCCCCGGCGCCCGGACACCTCGGATTTCGGGACGTCGATCGTGCGGTCCTTGGCGTGATACATGTACACCGTGCCTTCCGGCATCCGGTGGCTGACGACCGCGCGGGCGACGACGACGCCGTTGCGGTTGTAGCACTCGATCCAGTCGTTGTCGCTGACCCCGATCCGCGCCGCGTCCTGCGCGCTCATCCACAGGTCAGGCCCACCGCGGGACAGGCTCAGCATGAACAGGTTGTCCTGGTACTCGGAGTGGATCGACCACTTCGAATGCGGCGTGAGATAGCGCACGGTCACCTCGAGCCGGCCGTCCTCGCCCAGTTTCGGATCGCCGAACAGGGCCTTGATGTCCAGCGGAGGCCGGTAGGCCGGAAGCTGCTCGCCCAGCTCGGCCATCCAGTCGTGGTCGAGGAAGAAATGCTGCCGGCCGGTCAGCGTGTGCCACGGCTTCAGCCGCTCCACGTTGATCGTGAATGGCGAGTACCGGCGCCCGCCGTGCTCGCTGCCGGACCACTCATGCGAAGTGATGACCGGCTGCGGCCGGGACTGGGTGTCGGCGAAGGTGATCCGGCGGCCCTCATGGTCGCTGGCCAGGTCCGCGAGCGGCCTGCCGGTACGGCGCTCCAGCTCCTTGAAGCCGGCCGTGGCGATGTGGCCGTTGGTCGTGCCGGACAGGGCCAGGATCGCCTCGCAGGCCTGCTCAGCCCGCGCCAGGCTGGGCCTGCCGTCAGCCACGCCGCCGCGGACCACACCATTGACCTGCGCGAGCCGCTCTACCTCGGCCACAGGCTTCAGCGTGACACCCTTCACGCTCGTGCCGAGCCGTTCCACATTGGGCCCGAGCGCGGTCATCATCTGCGCCACCGCCCCGTAGTCCCGCTCGACCAGCGCGAAGCTGGGCATCGTCCGGCCAGGGACCGGGTCGCATTCCCCAGCCGCCCAGTCGAGAACCCGGCCCCCGGGCTGGGCCACCTCGCCGGGCGTGTCATGCTGCAGCGGCACCGCCACCAGGTCGTGGCGCACCCCGAGGTGCCCCGCGGCGAGCGAGCTGAATGTCTTCGCCATGGCGGTGAACGCGTCGTAGTCCGAGCGGGTCTCCCACGGCGGGGCGATCGCGGCGTTGAACGCGTGCACGAACGGGTGCATGTCGGTGCTCGACAGGTCGTACTTCTCGTACCAGGTGGCAGCGGGCAGCAGCACGTCGGAGAACAGGCCGGTGCTGGTCATCCGGAAGTCGAGCGAGACGAGCAGGTCGAGCTTGCCCACGGCGGCCTCGTCGGGCCAGGCCATCTCGGCGGGCCGGCGGCCCGGCGGCGTCTGCTCGGCCCGGATCGCTGCATCGGTTCCGAGCAGGTGATGCAGGAAGTACTCGTTTCCCTTGCCGGAGGAGCCCAGCAGATTCGCCCGCCAGACGGTCAGTACCCGCGGCCAGTTCGCCGCCGCGTCGGGGTCCGCGCAGGCGAACCTGAGCCGCCCGGCCGTCAGCTCTTCCGTCACGTACTCCCCCGGCGGTGTGCCCGCCGTCCGGGCGGCGTCGGCGAGATCGAGCGGGTTGCGGTCGAATGTGGGGTAGGACGGGGTCCAGCCGAGCCGCGTTGCCTGCACGATGCAGTCCGCGAGCGAACGGCCCTCGAACAGGCCGCGGCCGAGCGGTGTGGCGATCTCACCGGCACCGAAACCGTCGTAGCGCCACTGGTCGGTGGCGAGGTACCAGTAGGTCGTGCCGGCCATCTGCCGGGGTGGCCGCATCCAGTCCAGCCCGAAGGCCAGCTGCGCCCAGCCGGTGAATGGGCGGCACTTCTCCTGGCCGACATAGTGGGCCCAGCCGCCGCCGTTGACGCCCTGGCACCCGGTGAGCACCAGCAGCGCCAGGATCGACCGGTAGATCTGATCGGAGTGGAACCAGTGGTTGGTGCCCGCGCCGAGGGCGATCATCGAGCGCCCACCAGACCGCTCCGCGTTGGCGGCGAACTCCCTGGCGATGCGCGCTACCGTCGCTGCCGGGACTGAGGTGATCTGCTCCTGCCAGGATGGCGTGTAGGTCTCGGGATCGTCATAGCCAGCTGGCCAGGTCCCGGGCAGCCCGTCGCGGGCGACGCCGTACTGGGCGAGCATCAGGTCGAACACTGTCGTCACCAGCTGCCCGCCTACCCACCGGGCCGGCACGCCGCGGGTCATCTCGCCGCCGCCCTCACCGCCGACGTCGAACCGCGGCAGCGCCACGGTCACCGCTTCGGCGTCCTCGCCCAGCAGTGAGAGCAGCGGGGTGACCTCACCCAGGTCGAGGTTCCAGCTGCCCTCACCCGACTCGGTGTGGCGGAACCCGAGCGAGCCGTTCGGCACCCGTGCTTCACCAGTCGCGGCGTCGAGCAGGACCGTCTTCCAGGCGGCGCCCTCCGTAGTGTCACCCAGGTCGGCGGCAGTGAGGAAGCGGTCCGGGAGATAGCCAGCCGTGCCCTCGCGCTGGCGGAGGGTGACCAGGAACGGCAGGTCGGTATAACGCCTGACGTAGTCCTCGAACCGGGTCACCTGGCGGTCGACGAAGAACTCCTTCAGGATGACATGGCCCATCGCCATCGCCATCGCCCCGTCGGTGCCCGGATGGGCCGCGAGCCACTCGTCAGCGAACTTGGTGTTCACCGCGTAGTCGGGGCTGACCGCGATCACCTTCTGGCCGCGGTACCGGGCCTCGGTCATGAAGTGGGCGTCCGGCGTCCGGGTGACCGGGATGTTCGAGCCCCACATGATGAGGTAGGAGGCATTCCACCAGTCCGCCGACTCCGGGACATCGGTCTGGTCACCGAACACCTGCGGTGAGGCGATCGGGAGGTCGGCATACCAGTCGTAGAACGAGATCATGGCGCCACCGAGCAGGCTGGTGTACCGGGCACCGGCCGCGTGCGACGCCATCGACATGGCAGGGATCGGCGAGAACCCGGCGATCCGGTCCGGTCCCCACGTCTTGATCGTGTGCACCTGAGCCGCCGCGACGATCTCCAGGGCCTCGTCCCAGCTGGTGCGGACCAGCCCGCCCTTGCCCCGGGCGCGCTGATAGCGGCGGCGGCGCTCAGGATCGGCCATCAGCTCCGCCCAGGCGGCCACCGGGTCGCCCAGGCGGCTGCGCGCCTCCCGGTACATCTCCAGCAAGACGCCGCGGACGTAGGGAAACCGGACCCGGGTCGGCGAGTACGTGTACCAGGAGAACGCCGCGCCCCGCGGGCAGCCACGCGGCTCGTACTCCGGCGAGTCCGGGCCGACCGACGGATAGTCGGTCTCCTGGGTCTCCCAGGTGATGATCCCGTCCTTCACGTAGACCTTCCATGAGCACGAGCCCGTGCAGTTCACGCCGTGAGTGGACCGGACGATGCGGTCGTGCGACCAGCGGTCACGGTAGAAGGCATCTCCCTCGCGCCCGCCGGCGTAGGTGATCGTCCGCAGGTCCGCCCCGATCCGCTCCGGCTCCAGCAGCCGCCGCGTCCGCAGGATCGCGCTGACAAGGTCCCCGTCGGTGCCGTAACCGGCAGTGTTGTTCACGAAGCAGCCTCCTCGGATCGACGATCTCGCGCGCGGGACCGGGCCTTGGCCGCCAGGCTCACGACACACAGATTCGGTTCATCGGTCACGAAGGGGTCAAGGCCAACGACCCGCAAGGGTGAGTCCAGCCGTTCAGCCGTGGCGGTGATCATGCCCAGATGAATCCCGCAGACCACTGTGCGGTTGCCGCGCGCGAGCTCTGCGAACGGGCACCGATGCAGCAGGATCCGGCTGCTGCCGGGCTCCGGCTCAGCGTCGAAGCCGAGCCGCCCGAGCAGGTCGGTCATCACGGCGGTGGCCTCGGCGAACGTGAGCCACTGTGCCGGGAGCGGATGCTCATCCAGTGCTGTCACCCATCGGCGGCCCGCCCGGATGGCCTCCTCCGGCACGTCCGCCAGCTCGGCGAGCTGCTGGGCGAGCAGTCCGGCGAGCTCGCGGTAGCCGGCATCCTTCGCTCCGTACCCGGCGACGTCAAGCACACCAACGGTATTCGCCACTGGCTCATACAGGACCCGCGGCCGGCCGCGGGTGCCGTCATCCGCCAGGCGCCGCCTCAGCAGGCCCGCCTTACAGAGCAGGTCCAGATGCACGCGCGCGGTGTTTCGGTGCAGGCCCACCGCCGCTCCCGCCTCGCCAGCATCTAGCGGCCTCCCGGACCGCCGCAGCGCGGCTAGGAGCGCCTGCCGGCTCCGTCCTGCGAGCGCCCGGTAGGTTGCCATGTCCCCCGCTGGTGAGGCCGCCAGGGCGGTCATTCCCATCGGAAGGTGTCCGGACCCGCATCTGCATCGCCGATAGCGAGTCCGCGCCCGGTTAGCACGCCTAGTATTATTACTCATAACATGAGTTAATACAAGTACTATAGGCAATACCTGGAAGACGGAACAGGCGGTGACGACCATGGTGGTCGGCGCGGGTGTCGCGACGGGGGTACGGCCAGCCGGGCAGGTGACGAAGGCGATCCGGGACCTTCCCCCAGCCGCCTTCTCCTTCGTAATGGCGACTGGCATCATCTCAACTGGCACGTACGCGCTCGGTCCGGTGTGGCTGTCCCGGGTACTGCTCGCTGCCGCGGCCGCAGGCTTCGTCGTGCTCACCGGCATGCTCCTGGTCCGGCTCTGGCTTTACCGGCCGAGCCTGGCCGCCGATGCACGCGCGCCGGAGAAGACCTTCGGCTTTTTCACCATCGTCGCCGGGACCGGCGTACTGGCGGTACGCTTCACCGGCGCCGGCCACCCCATGGTCACCGCGGTGCTCGCTGCGCTGGCTGCGGCCGTGTGGCTCGGCCTGACCTACGCCCTGCCCGCCAGCTTGCTGCTCACCAGGAAACGGGACTCGGTGCTGGGCGGTGTCAACGGCACCTGGCTGCTGTGGGTGGTTGGCACCCAGTCGCTCGCCATCGCGGCCACCGCACTGGTGCCCATCTGGCCTGCCCAGGCCAGCCTGCTGGCACCCGTCGCGACCAGTCTGTGGGGCGTAGGGCTCGTTCTGTACCTCCTGCTCGTCGCAATGATCTTGCACCGCTGGCTGACCGTGCCGATGACCCCGGCAGTGCTGGGACCGCCTTACTGGATACTCATGGGCGCCACGGCGATCACGGTACGGGCCGGTGCCCAGCTGCTGGCCCTTCCGGCCGGCCTTGCCGTCCGCGTGGCGACGGCCCCGTTCGTGGCGGGGTTCTCGTTTGTGCTCTGGTCGTTCGGCACCTGGTGGATCCCGCTGCTGGTCATCCTTGGCCTATGGCGCCACCTGGCGCACCACTGGCCGCTGGCATATGAGACGGCACTGTGGAGCGTCGTCTTCCCGCTGGGCATGTACAGCGTTGCCACCCTGGCGTTCGGCAAGGTCACCAAACTCGCCTTCATGGCGCCGATCGCGCACGTCATGCTGTGGGTGGCGATTGCCGCCTGGACAGCAGTCGCCGTTGCCGCGCTGGTCCGGCTGGCGGGCCGGTCCCGGGTCGCCACCAGCCGGACGGGAGCGGCGAGCGTCACCTGAGCTAGAGCCCATCAGCGTCCAGCAGCAGTACCTCGACGCGCCCTCCGGCCAGGATGCCGTGGCCATCGGGGACCAGTGCGAGGGCGTTGGCGGCTGCCATGGCCCGCAGCATGTGCGATTCCTGTCCGTCCGTTGGCCGTACCCGCAGCACCCCGTCCTTCCCGGCCCGAGCGGTCACCCGCACCACATGGAGCTTGGGCCCGGGCCGGCGGGGCAGGGCAGCCTCCGCGATCGCGGCGATCCGCGGCCGGTCGGGGTTCCGGCAGCCGGCCATGGCCCGCAGCGCGGGCCGGACGAACAGCTCATAGGTGACCAGGGCGGCGACCGGGTTGCCCGGCAGCCCGAAGGCTGGTATGCGCTGCTCGCCGACCGACGCGACGGCGACGCGCTGGCCAGGCTTCACAGCGACAAGCAGGGATCGCATCGTGGCGCCGCCCAGCTTCTCCAGGACGACCTTCAGCACGTCATGATCACCGATGCTCACCCCGCCGGTCGCGAGGATCGCGTCACAACGGGACGCGGCCTCGCGCAGGCGGTCCGCCAGCATCTCCTGGTCGTCGCCGCCGATGCCGAGATCGGCGGAGTGGAAACCGTCGGCCCGCAGCTGGGCCAGCAGGGCCGGCCGGTTGGCATCGCGTATCTTGCCTGGTGGCAGGGCCTCACCTGGCGCAGCGAGCTCGTCGCCTGTAGACAGGACGCCGACTGTGGGGCGGGGGTAGACGAGCAGGTCCCCGATACTAAGGCTCGCGAGCACCCCGATGTGGGCCGGGGTCAGGCGCGTCCCCGGCGTGCACACCTGCGCGCCAGCCGCGATGTCCTCACCGGGATGCCGCACGTTGGTGCCGGTGGCCACCGCTTCCTGGATGAGGATGGCCGACCCGCCGTCCTCGGCCCTGGTGTGCTCGACCCGGCACACTGCGTCAGCACCTGGCGGCAGCAGGGCACCGGTCATGATCCGCATGGCCTCGCCGGGGTGCACAGTGGCCTTCGGCCCGTCGCCCGCCGCCACGGTCCCGGTCACCTGCAGCCGGACCGGGACGCCAGTGACATCGGCCGCCCGCACGGCGTAGCCGTCCATGGCCGAGTTGGCGAACCGCGGAACCGCCTCGCTGGCACGGACGGGCTCGGCCAGGATGTGCCCGGCCGCCTCGCCGATGGTGACCCGGCGCGGCGTGAGCGGCGTGATCGCAGCGAGGACCAGGTCCCGCGCCTCGGCCACGGAGATCATCCCGGAGCCGGCCAGGCCGGGCGGGCGCGTAGTTGACGTCACATCCAGAACCTCCCCCGGTTCCGCTATTCTTCTAGCTCCTGCCAGAAATATACTTTGGTCCTGCGGCCGGGGCTTCCCCGACCGCCCACGGCGGACGGAGCGGCCCGATGACAATGACCGAGGCTGAAGCCCTTGACGCGATCCTCGCCCACCACCGGGCGCTGAACGAGCGCGTCAGCGCTGGAGTGACCGCCCTGGCCGCGGCGGTCACCAGCGACGGACACTATGAACAGGCAGCAGCCGGGCTTGTCGCCTATCTTGGTGACGAGGTACTCCCCCACGCGCAGGCCGAAGAAGACACCATATACCGGGCGGCTGCAGCGCGCCGCGGTCTGGCTGGCACTGTGGCTGAGCTGACCGCTGAGCACGCGGCCCTGACCGCCGCAGCCGAGCGCCTGGCTGACGCGCCAGACGGCCCGTCAGCGATGCAGCAGGCTGAGGAATTCGCAAGCCTGTTCGCCCGGCATGCCGCAAAGGAAAACGACACGCTGCTTCCCGCCCTTATCGCCGACGGCCACGACGATCTGCCACAACTGCTGGAGCGGATGCACGACTGGACCGAAGCCGCACACAGTGCGCGGGTGAGAACAGATTCCGAAGCCGACCCCAGTCCCCGGATCGTCTCCCTTCTCCTCACGGCAGCCGGCGAGCTTGCCCGCGTGGGCGAGGCAGACCAAGCGTGCAAGCTGGCCGCCTCGGCCTGGGCTGTCCTCCGCGGCCCTCAGCCAGATCTGGCAGCCCAGGTAACCGCCGCCTTGCATAAGCTCATCCGGCATGTGGACACCACGCCGGGTGCTGCTCTGCCCACGCACAAGTCGGGCCACCACGGCACAGCCATGGATCCAGAGATCGACGTTCGCCGCCTTCCACCGGCGCACCGCCACCAAACGATCTTTGACGCCTACCAGGCGCTGAAACCTGGGGCCGGCTTTGTGCTCATCAACGACCACGACCCCAAACCGCTGCACTACCAGTTCCAGGCCGAGTGCACAGGCAAGTTCACCTGGGACTACCTCGAGACCGGACCGTCGGCATGGCGAGTGCGCATCGGCCGGGCCACCCCTCACCGGTGACAGGCTGCACCCCTGGACTTCCCGGGCACGCTGGAAAGACCACGAGCGTCTTTTCACGCTCGCCTACCAGCTGTGCGGCGTGCTCCTGGTCGGCTAAGACCGGCTGGAGGATGGCACAGCACGGCCGACGGCAGCGTAGATTGCCTGGTGCTGGGTCGCGGACTGGGCCCAGGAGAAGCGCGCGCAGACAGCCAGGCCGGCCGAACGCAGCCTGCCGGCGAGCCGCCGGTCATCGAGAACGGCTGTGAGCGCTGCGGCCAGGGCAGGCGCATCATCCACCGGCACAAGCAGTGCGTCCCGGCCCGGTCGCAGGTACTCACGGAACACCGGCAGGTCGGACGCGACTACCGGTAGTCCCGCGCTCATCGCCTCCAGCACCGCCAGGCCCCAGCCCTCCTTGGTGGAGGGGAACGCGAGAACGTCCGCTGCGGCATACCAGGCGGGCAGTTCGGCGTCGGCCACCGTGCCGAGCAGCACCACGTCGTCGTCGAGGCGCAGGCCCAGGTGCGGAATGCAGGAGAGCACCCGCTCCCGGTAGTCACGGTAGTCCTGGAATGAGTGACCGCCCACGACCGCGAGCACCGGCCGGTGGCCTGACCTCCGCATCGACGCGATCGCCTGGACCAGGGTGTCGCTGCCCTTGCGCGGCTCGATACCGCCCACGGCCAGGATCAGCGGCCGGTCCGCCGCCCCGGCGCGCCGGCGCAACGCCGCGGCAAGGGCCTGGTCGGCAGCCTGGAAACGGGCGACGTCGACCCCGTTGTGCACCACATCGGCGGCAGTGCCGTATTCGCGACGGAGAATGTCCCGCCAGAACTCACTGACCACCAGGATCTGGTCCGGCTCCAGGATGGCCTGGCGCTGGCAGTCAATGAGTGAAGGGCTGGTGAAGTCGTCCACGTGGTGGACGGTCCGGATCACGACCGGCGCCCGTCCGGCGGGCCTGTCCGCCCGCCCCGGCCCGTCGGCCCTGTCCCGGACCCGGCAGGCGGCCCGGGCCGAGATGCAGTCCTGGGTATGCAGGATCGGGTATCGGCCAGCGAGCGAATCCAGTCCCTCCGCCAGCGCGTTCACGCTGGCGAAGACCCGTTCCTCCAGCGTCGGCAGGCTGGGCGGGGCGGAGATGATGGTGAAGGGCGCCTGGACCGGGCGGAAGAAACCGGCCGCAGGGTCGCCTAGCGCGAAAACACGCACCGGGTATCCGGAGTGGTGCAGGGCCTCGGCCAGCGCCAGGGTGTGGACGACCCCACCGCGCGGCCTGACGGAGTAGGTGACTAGGCCGGTGGGCACCGGCAGCCGGGCGGCGTCCGCCGGCGGCGGGGAAGTCATGGGTTCTCCATGGTGGCCAGGGAAGGCTGGCGGGCGGCGATGGCGGCGGCGACCCGCGCCGCCTGCGCGGCGCTCGCGGTGACAATCGCACCCGCCTCCTGGAGCGTGCGCCGCTGCCGCTCGAGTCCCTGGGAGTCAGCGCGGGCGCCCAGCACGTAGGCGACCACCGCGGCGCCGCTAGCCACAATGTCGGCGCAGGTGCCCGCGATCTCCCCGGCCGGGTCGGGGTGCGAGCCATAGCCGATGACGACGTCGAGCAGGACCGCCGCGATGTCATCACCGAACGCGTCCGCCTGCATGATCTCCTTCCGCGCGGCCGGGTCGATCATCGGGTGCGGACGGCCCTTGGTGTATTCCTCCTCGCCGAGATCCAGGCAGATGTGCGCGCTGGCGGGGGCGGGAAGCCCGAGCTCAGGGTGGAGCGGAATGTTGGAGTACACCGGCCCGAGCGACCCGCCGAGCACCACCTGCGCCTCATAACAAAGGGTGCCACCGGTGAAGAAACCGCGCACGGCGGTACGGGAGGAGCCGATCACGGCCGCACGCTCGGTCACCCCGTCCAGGCCTGCGGTCAGATCCGGCTCCGGCCTGCCCAGAATGCTGGCGACCCGCAGCGCCCCCTGCTCAAGCGTGGCGGCCACCGGCGCACCTGCCAGCAGGCCGTCCGGAGCCGACATGCCGAGGCAGGCGGCGACCACCGGCGTGGCCCCACTGGCGCTGATCACCGCGCTGGCGACGGCAGCGTCCGGGGGCTTGGAGACCAGCAGGATGACCTTTGTGCCGGGATCGGCGTCCAGAGCCCGGACCGCATCCCGGGCCATCAGCCCGCCGACGCCTGCCGACAGGTCCCTGCCGCCGACACCGATCACGTGGGAGACGCCGATGCCCCAGCGGTCCAGCAGCGTCATGACTTCCTGCGCGCCGGTTCCGGCGGCGGCGACGATGCCGACCGGCCCGGCGCCCACGGCGTTGGCGAACCCCAGACCTACCCCGCCGAGCACGGCAGTGCCTGCGCCAGGGCCCATCACGAGCCGGCCCGCCCGGCTGGCCCGCTTCTTTAGTGCCACCTCTTCCGCTAGCGGCACGTTATCGCTGAAGAGCAGGACGTGCAGGCCAGCGGTGAGAGCCGAGTGGGCTGCGATCGCGGCGTATGGGCCGGGCACCGAGACCACCGCCACGTTCGCCTGCGGCAGTTGTGCTGCCGCCTCGCTGATGGTGCGCGGCTGGGGGCGGCCGGGTTCCTCGCCGGGACGGTCAGCCTCGGCGAAGAGGGACGCCCGGCCCCGGTCCATAGCCTCGTCGGCGGCCCGCTGATCGGTGGCCCGGACCGCCAGCACCAGGGCGTTGGCGTCGGCTCCGGCCAGGTCGCCCGGCGGGAACCCGCGGCTTGTCAGTTCCTCGACGGTGACCGGGGTGGCCATCGCCGCGCTGGCCCAGTCCACGCCGTCGCCGTCTGCCATGGCACGGGTGGCGCTGAGCAGCAGCAGCGAATCCCGGTAGGTACCCGGGAAGACGCGCATCCGGTCGGCGTTCACCGGCCCTGGCCCGTCTGGGACGGGCCGCGCTCGATGCGGGTGCCTGACCGCCCGCCACCGCCGGTCAGTGTGGCTGCCAGCAGGCTGGGCGAGGTGACCACCGCCAGTTCCCCGCCGTCTGCCAGGAAGCGCAGCGCCGCCTCGATCTTGGGTCCCATGCTGCCGGGCGGGAACTGGCCTTCGCCCAGATGGCGGGCCGCTTCGGCAGCGGTGATCGTGCCCAGTTCGGACTGCATCGGTGTGCCGTAATGCAGCATGACCCGGTCCACCGCGGTGACAAGCAGCAGCGCCTGCGCCCCGAGGAGGCTGGCGATCAGGCAGGCCGCGCGGTCCTTGTCGATGACCGCGTCGACGGTGTCGCTCCGCGTGCCCGTGTCCGCGACCGGGATCCCGCCCCCGCCGCCAGCGATGACCAGGTGCCCGGCATCGACCAGGGCACGCAAGGCACCGATTTCGATGACGCTGGTTGGCTCCGGCGAGGCCACCACCCGCCGGTACCCGCGGCCGGAGTCCGGCTCGACCACCCAGCCTCGGCTCGCCGCCAGCCGCCGCGCCTCGGCAGCCTCGAAGAACGGGCCTATCGGCTTGGCCGGCGATCCGAACGCCGGGTCGGCGGGATCGACCGTGACGTGCGTGATGAGCGCGGCCGCGGTGCCAGGACCGCGCAGCAGGTCGACCGCGCGGGCGATCAGGCTGCCCAGCAGGCCCTGGGTCATCGCGTTGAGCAGCGCCAGCGGCTGCGCGGGCACCATGGTGGTCGCTTCCTGCTGCAGGGCAAGGTTCCCCACCTGCGGGCCGTTGCCGTGCACGATCACCACCCGCCAGCCGGCCTCGATCACGTCATTGACCGCTGCCGCCATCGCCGCCGCGTTGGCCAGCATTTCGTCACACGTTCCGGACTGCCCCGCCCGGGTGAGCGCATTGCCGCCGAGCGCGACCACCGCAGTCTTGGTCATGAGATCCTGCAGATCGACGAGATACGGTTAGGAGGTGAGTCGTATAGGTGACGCCTCGTTGAGAATAGTAAACATGAACGCGCGCGAGGTGCAATGAGCGAAACCGGTTCCGAGCCCGGAGGCGGTGGCGCATCCGGGGCGCAACCAGGCAGACCGGACATTCCGTCGGTGGTACTGCGGTTCTGGGATGAGGCCGAAGCCCGGCTGTTCCCACTGGTGATGGCGCGGCCCGACCTCTACCAGCAGTCGATCAGCATGATCCAGCGCCTGCTCGGCCGCCTGCGTGAAACCTGCCCGGATCTGCCTGCGCTGATCGCGGCACATGAACGGGGCGGCGGCCTGGCAGCCGAGGACCTGGCGAGCGAGCTAGCCGCGGGGATCCGGCCTGACCTGGTGGCGGCCGCCGCCTGCGCCATGCGGTACCGGGAGCTGGTGGCGTCGCAGGCCGCCCACGGCCGGCTGGCGGCGCTGGCCCGGGCCCGCGCCGAGGGCCTGTCCTGGGCGGTGGTGCAGGAGACCGGATCGCCCGACCGCGCGCCCTACGTCCCGTATCAGCGGATCGAGGCCGATGTCGCCAGCGGACGGGCAGTGATCGTCTCGATCGAACCGGATGAGACGCTGAGCCGCGCCGTCTACCGTCTCGACGAGGGCTGGATCGACGTGCTCACCGGCGGTCTGCGGATCGGCGACCTGATCGGCACCTGCCGTGACCCGGACGAGTTCGCTACGGCGCTGCGGCAGGCCCGGGACGCCCCTGCGGCAGCGCCGCCGCAGGCCTGAACGCGCCGGCCCCGGCCTGGCCGGGAGCGTCCAGCGTGGTGCGGCACGCGAGCAGAGTGCGCGGAGGGGTTGCCTTGACGAGGCCGGAAGGTTTATCAAGTATGGTGAACGTTCGTATCGCATCAAACAGGCGGCTGCTAGCAGGCGCGGATGAGCGAGGGAGGGGACCATGAGCGAGTCCTCGGCCCGCAGGGTCGCGAACCACCCAGGCAGGAACGGGCCAGTCCGGCCGGCCAGGCCCGGCACCAACCCCGCTCTCGCGCATCTGATCACCGAGCTGCAGGGCCGCGGCATGCGGGTGGAGGTGCCGCTGGAATCCCGCCGGGGCGGGGCGGGGCCGGCCGACGCGGGCATGCTCTGGATCGACGGGTTCGCCGCCACCGTGCCCACCGGGGCGGACTATGCACTGACCTCGCCGTACGTACTCCGGGCCGAGGACGACGGGTGGGCAGTCTACCGCGATGGCGAGCGGCTGGCCTCAGCCGAGCCGTTCCAGCGCCCGCGCTACTACGACCTGGCGACCACGGATGGCATCCCGTACTGGCAGATCGCCCTGCTGCACCTGGACTCACTGGCCAGCACGGTGATCCAGACCTGTGCCTACTGGGGCAACTCCGACCAGTGCGCGTTCTGCGGGATCGGGGTGACGCTGGCGAACGGCCGCACCATTGCCAAGAAGACGCCGGAGATGCTGGCCGAGGTTGCGGTCGCGGCCAAGGAGCTCGATGGCGCGGTGGACGCCACCTTGACCACTGGCACCACCGCGACCCCGGACAAGGGTGCGCTGTACGTGGCACGTTGCGGCAAGGCCGTCCGCGAGGCGGCCGGCCTGCCGGTGGAGGTGCAGTTCGAGCCGCCACGGGATCTGGCCGTCATCGACCAGGTCGCCGACATGGGAATCGATTCGGTCGGCATCCACGTGGAGACCTTCGACCCGCAGGTGCTGGCACGGGTCGCGCCCGCCAAGGCGCGCACCGGGATCGACGGGTACTTCCGCGCCTGGGAACGAGCGGTGGCCGCTTTTGGCGAGGGCCAGGTCACCAGCTACGTGATTCTCGGCATGGGCGAGGACCCGGACCTGACCGTGGAGGGCTGCCGGCGCGCGATCGACATCGGGGTGTACCCCTTCGTGGTGCCATTGCGCCCCACCGTGGGCAGCCTGATGGAGAACATGCTGGCGCCATCACCGGAGTACTGCGAGACGATCTACCGCCGGGTTGTACCGTACCTGGCCGCGCGCGGTCTGGGGGCCACCGGCGTGGCCGCCGGGTGCGCCCGGTGCCAGGCGTGCTCGGCGATGAGCTTGCTCGAGGGGAGCGCGGACAGCGATGGCCGAACCGTCCTCCCGCTTGTCAGCAACCGCTAGCCCGCCAGCGGGCAGGCGCGGCCTGGCCTGCCGTGCCGTGTCCACGATGGACGAGCGGGCTGCCCATTTCCGGATCCGTCACCAGGTCTTCGTTGTCGAGCAGGGCTTGTTCAGGGGCGGAGGCGCCGGCGGGGGGGACCTGGACGCCCACGATGGCGACCCGGCGACGATTCACGTCGTCGGCCTTGCCGCCGGGGCCATCTGCGGGACCGTGCGGCTCTACCCGCTACCCGGGATGCCGGGGAGGTGGAAGGGTGACCGGCTCGCTGTGCTGCCGGGCTGCCGCCATCTGGGCCTGGGCGCACCGCTGGTGCGGTTCGCCGTCGCCACAGCAACACTGCACGGCGGGCGGGAGATGGAGGCATACATCCAGCCCGCGAACGTCACGTTCTTCGAGTGGCTGGGGTGGCGGCGGGACGGCGGACTGGTGGACTACGCCGGCATCCCCCACCAGCGCATGCTGATCGGCCTGGCGATGTCACCACGGGCACCGTGACCGCCGGGCCAGTGAACCACGCCAGCCGGGCGGTGAGGTCATCCGCGGACAGGCGGCGCGCCCGTGGCCGGCCGGGCCAGGTTCGTGACCGATTCCGTCGTGAGGTCGAACACGGTCGCCGCCCGCCCATCCGAGCAGACTCGCAGCTGCCCGGTGCCGTCCAAGGTGCCGACGACCGCAGCGGCCAGGCCGCGGCCGGCGAAGGCGCGCAGGCACTCTGGCTCCCGCCCTGGCGGCACGCACAGCAGGAACGCGAAGCACGGAAAGCAGCTGACCCACCGCTCCAGCGTCACCCCGGCCGGGACCGGCAGCGCGTCGAGGTCGAGGGTGACCCCCAGCCGGTTGCATTCCAGCAGCATCGCCAGCGACCCGATCAGGCCCGCCATGCTCACGTCCTTGGCCGCCGCTACCCAGCCGCGGGACGCGCCGTCGGCCAGCAGCCGGACATCGCCGGCCAGCCGCTCGCCCCGCTCGTCGAACGACGGGAAGAAGGGAAAGTCCGCTCGCATCCGCCCATCGACGCAGCAGCCGACCACCAGCGACTGCCCGGGTTCGGCGGACAGGGCGGACAGCGGCCGGTCGGTGCGGCCGAGCCCGAAGGCCGACAGCCCCGGGGGCGCGTCGGTGATGGTCAGGTGGCCGCCGACCACCGGCACCTGGTAAAGCCCGGACGCCCACCGCATGCCCTCCAGCACTCGCTGGATGACCGGGCGCGGGCCGGTCACCGTGTCCACCAGGGCGAGCGGCCAGGCTCCCATCGCCGCCAGATCATTGAGGTTAGTAGTCACCGCCGCGACGCCAGCACCGTAAGGATCGGCGGCTACGAACGAGGGGAGAATGGCCTCCCCACCCACCACCAAGGACATGCCCAGTTCGGTCACGACCGCGCCGTCATCGCCGGGCCCCGCCAGCCAGTCGGTACTCTGGAACACCTCGCTGACCAGCCCGATCTCGGATTTGGCTGCGACACCGGGGTGCGTCCGCACTGCCTGGACCAGGCCAGGAAGGTCAACGGGCATACGTTCACCCTGGCCCGGCGGGCCGCCCCGTCGCTGGCTCCACTGGTGCACTATGCCGAACCGTCCTTGCACTAAAGTGTAGGAATATCTATCATAGCGTTTATGCAGCGACCCGACTTCCTCCATCTTCCTGCCCGGGCCGCCAAGCCGCGCAGTGCCGGGATCACCCACGTCCTTGACCGTGGTATCCCGCTAGCGCAGTCGGCTGACCTGCTGGCGATGAACGGGTCCTACGTGGACGTGTGGAAGCTCGGCTGGGGCATCTCCTACCTGGACCCGAACCTGGAAGCCAAGCTTGCGTTGCTGGCCAGGCACCGGGTGCTCGCTTCACCCGGCGGGACGCTGCTGGAGATCGCCTGGGCGCAGGGCCGGGCGGCGGAGTTTCTCGGCTGGGCCCGCGACTGCGGGTTCCCCTGCGTGGAGGTGTCGGCAGGCACTGTGCCGATGGACAGCGAGGCCAAGCAGGACCTGATCGCCGAGGCCGCCCGGCATTTCATCGTGCTCGCCGAGGTGGGCCCGAAGGACCCGGGGATACACCTGGCGCCGCAGCAGTGGGCGCAGGCGGTGTCGCGTGATCTCGAAGCCGGCGCGACGTGGGTGCTGGCAGAAGGGCGCGCCAGTGGCACCGTCGGCATCTACGACCCCTCTGGCGCAGTCCGGCAGGACGTGGTCACCGCCCTGGTGTCGGTGGCAGGCCCGGACTCCCTCGTCTTCGAGGCGCCCCGGGAAGACCAGCAGGCGTGGTTCGTCCGCCACTTCGGCCCCGACGTGAACCTGGCCAACGTGCAACCAGCCGATGCGCTCGGCCTGGAGACCCTCCGGCTCTCGCTGCGCGCCGACACCTATGGGGCATGGTCGCCGGGGCCGGTGCCTGCGGACAGGACGTGACCGGGCCGCCGTGAACCTGGTTCCCGCGCAGTACCGCAACGTCAGCGTGGCTGACGTGCCGGTGGCACTGGATGAGGAGAGCCTGCGCACCCACCTGCTCGGCCGGCCTGTCTACCGCCGGACCCGCTATCTGGTCGTGCGCAACAGCGACGCCAGTGCCGTGGCGGAGGTCACGAAGGAATCCGAAGAGCCGCTCTTCTCCCCGGTTACCGGGGTGACGGTGCTGGCGCGGGCGGATGAGACCGCGTTGGTGGATGCGCCCGGCACCGACACCGCCGTGCCGACGCAGCTCGCCCGGGTGGCGGCCCGCCAGGCGCCACACGCCCGGTGCGTGATCGTACGTGGCCGGTACGGCCATGTGAACTTCATCCTCGACCCGGCCCCGATCCGGATCCGGGTGGTGGAGGTGGTGCCGCCCTGGCCACCCAAGCTGGTGGATCAGCTCGGCCGGGTGCTCGATCTGGCCGAAGACCTTCCCCCGGTGGAACTGGTCCCCGACCTGGTGGACCTGGCCGCGCTCGCACACTCCCGGCCCGCGCGGCACTACCTGTTCCCGTGCCGGGCGGGGCAAGGAGACCAGGCGGGGACCGAAGCCACGGCTTCGGTCTCCTACCTGGACGAGATCCCGGAGCGCGCGCCGTGGACCCTGGTGGGGTGCGCTCGGTCCAGATCCATCCACGACTGGTTCTACGGCGATGACGTGCCGGTGGTGGACATGTGCCCGCGCAACCTGGCCGGCCGGGCCGGGCCGGATGAACGGACACCTGTGGTGACGAAATGCTGCCTGCTGGAAGACCGGGTCACCGCCGATAACGGCATGGTGATAGTGCCCTGGGGAGCGAGCATGGCTCAGATCCGGGACGGGCTGGCGCTAGCGGTGGCCGCTGCGGGGGCGGCTGGCCAGGATGTCCCGGCGGCACAGCCCGGCGGGACCGGGCCCACTGACCCGGTCCCGCGATGAGCAGCCGGATCACCGACTCGCCCCTCTACCAGCACCTGTGGGGGACGGCCGAGGCCAGGGCGGTGCTCGGTGACGAGGGCCGGCTGCGGGGATGGCTGGAGGTGATCGTCGCGCTGGCCCGCGCCCAGGCCGCAACGGGCGTGATCCCTGTTGGTGCGGCCGACCTCATTGCCGAGCATGCGCGTGCCGACCGGCTCGACATCAGCTACGCGGCCAAGCAGACCCGGCAGACATCACACTCCATGCTGGGCCTGATCCGCGCTCTGCAAGCCGTGCTGCCCGAAGAGGCCCGCGAATACGTCTACACCGGGGCCACGGTGCAGGACATCACCGACACCTGGACGGCTCTGGTGCTGCGCCAGATCGGGGCCATCGTCTGGCGGGACCTGCGGCAGATCGAGGAGCGGCTGCTTGAGCTGGCGGTGACGCACCAGGCCACCCCGATGGCCGGGCGCACCCACGGCCAGCCGGGCAGCCCGGTGACCTTCGGCTGGAAGGCAGCCTCCTGGGCGGATGAGGTCCGCCGCCACCTGGACCGGCTGCGGGCCGGCGCCTCCCGCTGGCTGGTCGGCCAACTCGGCGGCGGCGTGGGCAGCCTGGTGTTCTACGGGGAGCAGGGACTGACGGTCCGGGCCAGGTTCTGCGCCGAGCTCGGCCTGGCCGACCCCGGCATCTCGTGGCTGTCGGCCCGTGACCGCGGCGCGGAGTTCGCCCAGATCCTGGCGCTGATCTGCGGCACACTCGCCCGGATCGGCGGCGAAGTCTACGAACTGCAGCGGCCGGAGATCGGCGAACTCACCGAGGCATCCCCGGCCGGCACGGTCGGCAGCATCACCATGCCGCACAAGAAGAACCCGGAGCTGAGCGAGCATCTCGACACCCTCGCCAGGCTGGCCAGGGCGAACGCCGCAGTGATGGTGGAGGCGCTGGCCCAGCAGCACGAGCGGGACGGCCGGGGCTGGAAGGCCGAATGGGTGGCGCTGCCCGAGGTCTGCCTGCTGGCAACCGCCGCGCTTGAGGCGGCGATCACAGTGCTGGCCGGGCTAGCGGTGAATGCCACAGCGATGCGGGAGAACCTGCGCCGTCACGGCGGGTATCCGGTGAGCGAGCGGGCCCTGGCCCGGCTGGCACCACGGCTGGGCGCCCGTCGGGCACAGGACCTGCTGCAGGAGGCCCTCCGGGCGGGTGCCACCGGCGTGCCCGCGAGGCAGGCGCTGGTGGACGCCGGGCTGTTCTCGGCCGAGGAGGCAGCCGAACTGACCGCCCAGCCGGACACCGGCTCGTGCCAGGCCATGGTCGACCTGGTCGTCCAGCGCGCCCACGCTGCCCGGGCGGCAGAGCCAGCGGAGTGGCCGTGAACCAGGCACTCCGGCAGCTGGCCAGGGTGAGGCTCGCCGTGCTGCCCACCCCCCTTGTCGCCGCGCCGCGCCTTGCCGCGGTCCTGGGGGCCGGCAGCCTGTACGTCAAACGTGACGATCTGACGGGCTTCACGTTCGGGGGCAACAAGGCACGGCCGCTGGAGTTCCTGATCGCGGCCGCCATCGCGGAGGGTGCAGACACACTGGTCACGGGTGGGGCGCCCGGATCTAACTTCTGCGCCGCCACGGCGGCGGCAGCGCTGCGGGCGGGCCTGTCCTGTCATCTCGTGATCGCTGGCGATCCCTTGCCGCCGGGTCCCGCCCTCGCCCTCGCTCGCTCCTGGGGAGCGACGGTGAGCTGGACCCGCATCGCCGATCGCGCCAGCGTTGACACTGCCCTGCCCTCTGCCGCTGCCCGGCTCACAGCCGGTGGCTGCCGTCCCTACCTGATCCCGCGCGGCGGCGCCACCGGGCTTGGCGCCGCCGGGTTCGCGCTGGCCGCGTTCGAGCTGCATGCCCAACTTGCCGAACGCGGCGTTGGGGCGGCTCACGTGCTGGTAGCCGTCGGGTCCGGCGCCAGCCTGGCCGGTCTGGTGGCTGGCAACGTGCTGCTGGGCAGGGCGTGGACGCTGCTCGGAGCGTCGGCCAGCCGGCCGCCGGCGCAGGCGGCACACACGGTGCTCGGGATTGCCCAGGAGTGCCTGCGGCTTCTCGCCGGCCCGGCCGGGTGCCCGGCTGCGGGCTCCGGGCCCGAGGTGGCCGGGAGCGGGCTGGCCGACGCGGCAGTGACCGTACCCGAAGTGACCGCCGCTGATGTCGTGGTGACCGACGCGCGTGGGCCGGGCCATGGCCGGCCCTCCCGGGAGGGCCGGGTGGCCGCTGAGCAGGCGATGAGGACAGAGGGGCTGATGGTCGACCCGATCCATACGGCCAAGGCGCTTGCGGTGGTGGGTACACAGGGTCTGGCGGGCGCCGAGGCCGTGGTGTTCTGGCATACCGGAGGAGCGCTGGACGTGATCGCGCTGGCAGAGGAAGCCGTCGCCGGAGAGGCCGGGCGGTGACGTCCGGCTCACGGCCAGCCGCCGGGCCGCCATCCGGGCCGCCCGCCGCCGAGCTGATCGCCGCCGGGTTCGAGCTGGAGAACGCGGACGCCCCGCTCCTGCATCACTGGATCAACCTGGCCGATCTCGCCCACCTGCTCGACCTCGGCTCGGCTGGGGTCATCCCCCCCGATGCCGCGCGCCGTCTGCTGGTGCTGCTGCTGGAGACGATTGAGATCCCGGCCAGCGACTTCCCCTACGACCCTGCCAACGGCGAGCCCTACAACTCACGCGAGCGGTATTTCGTGGCGCAGGCCGGGGACGTCGCCGGCTGGCTGCACGCAGGCCGGCCCCGCCGGGAGGCGCTCCGGGTGGCCTTCCGGCTGCGCCTGCGCAGCGACCTGGCCGCCCTGATCGAAGCGACCGCCGACCTGGCGGCGGACCTGGCCAGCCGGGCCAGCGAGCATTCGGCCACGCTGATGGCTGACCAGACATACCTGCAGCACGCCCAGCCGTCGACGTTCGGCCATTATGTTCTTTCGTTCGCCTTCCCGGTGCTGCGCGCGGGCCAGCGGCTGAGCGAGGCGCTGGAGTGGACCGATGCCAGCCCAGGGGGAGCTGGCTGCGTGAACGGGACCCGGCTGCGCTCGGACCGCGGCCACGTGGCGGGGCTGCTGGGCTTCCGCAGCATCGCCGAGCACACCCGCGACGCGATGTGGCAGACAGATGGCCTGTTCGACATGGTCGGCGCGGCGGCCGGGCTGCTGGTGACCCAGTCAAAGCTCGCCGAGGACCTGGAGATCTGGGCAAGCCAGGAGTTCGACTATGTGACCCTGGCAGACGGCTACAGCCGCGCGAGCGTGCTCATGCCGCAAAAGCGCAACCCCTACGCGCTCTCGATCATCCGGGGGGCGGCGGGAACCCTGATCGGCCGGCTGACTGGGCTGCTCACGGTGGCCAAAACCCCCTCCGCCCGCAGCGACAACCTCATCTTCGCCTACGGGGAGGTGCCCCGCGCACTGGACCTGGCACTGCGGACAACCCAGCTGACCGGCGGAGTGGTGCGGACGCTGAATGTGAACGCCGGGCGGATGGCCGACGTGCTCGAATCAGGTTTCGCCCAGGCCACCGACCTTGCCGAGTACGTCATGCAGACGTGCGCGATCGACTACCGCACTGCGTACCGGGTTGTCGGCCACGCGGTACGTCAGGCAAGCTCCGCCGGCTTGCGTGGCGTCGACATCGACGGCGCGCTGCTGGACGCTTCGGCGGCCGAGATCACCGGCCGGCCGCTCGGGCTGGCCGGCCGGGACCTGTCGGCCGTGCTGGACCCAGGCCAGATCGTGGCCAGCAGGACCACCCTCGGCGGCGCCGCGCCCGCCGAGGTCATCAGGATGGCCAAGCGGGCCGCGGCCGACGCGGCCGGCCTGGCGGGACAGGCACGACAGTGGGGTGAGACCTACCGCGCCGCCGAGGAGGCACTCGTCGCTACCGCCCGCCGCTGCACCGAGGCGGGTTCGGATGCGGAGTTCCTGGACCTTGCGGGCGCGGGCGCGGGTCAGGGCAGTACGGGTCAGGGCAGGCAGCGGGGAGCTCTGCCACGCAAAGGGAGAATGCGATGACAGAACCGGGAACCCTCCCACTGTCCCTGCCACGCGACGTGGGTGTGGTCAACGTCGGCCTGCCGCTGTTCGCCGACGCCGTGCGCGACCAGGGAGTGCCGGTGGTGAGCGTCGACTGGCGCGTTCCGGCCGGTGGCGATCCCGCAGCGGTGGCCGCCCTGGGCAGGCTGTATGGAGTTCATGCCGAACGTGTCGACGCGGCCAACGCCGAGGCGCTCCGCAGGCTCGACCAGGGGGTACCGTTGCTGACCGGCCTCACCACGGTGGCCGCCGCCGCCCCTGACCTACCAGAGCGCACCCTGCTCCACTGCGGGCCGCCGATCGCCTATGCCGACGCGCCCGATCCGCTCCGCAGGTCCATGCGGGCGGCGGCCGTCGCGGAGGGGTGGGCCAGCGGCCTGGCGCACGCTGACGGGCTGCTGGCCCGGGGAGACATCGGGCTGAGCCCGGCCAACACCCACCGGGTGGTGGTGCCGATGGCGACCGCGCTCGGCGCGGGCGCACCTCTGTATGTGCTCCAGAACCAGGCGGGTGGGACTGAGGCCTACGCACCGATCTCGCAAGGCCCCGGTGAGGTGGCCTGGTTCGGGTGCGCCAGCGGCGCCTCCATCGCGCGGCTGGTCTTCCTCCGCGACGTCGCCGCGCCAGTGATCCGCGAGATCCTGGACCGGGCCGGGCCGCTGGACGTGCTGGCCCTGGCGGCACAGGCGGTCACCATGGGCGACGACGTCCACGTCCGCACCCAGGCCGCCACCAACCTGCTCATCCGGGAGTGGCTGCCGCACCTCACCGGGGTCGGCGGGCCGGACGGTGTCGCTTTCGCCCGCTTCATGGCGGGCAACCACCTGTTCTTCCTCACCCTGGCGATGGCGGCAGCGAGGTCGCTGACCGAATGGGCAGCCCAGGTGCAGGACTCCTCGATCGTGACGACCATGACCCGCAACGGCACCACGTTCGGCATCCAGCTGGCCGGCTCGGACCGGTGGTTCCTCGACGAGGCACCCGAGGTCGGGCACGCGCTGTACTACCCCGGCCAGGGGCCAGAAACCAGTGCCAGGGACATCGGGGACAGCGCGGTGCTGGAACTGTCCGGGCTGGGTGCGGCGGCCGCGGCCGGCTCACCCGCGGTGGCACAGCTCCTGGGCGGGCAGATGCGCGAAGCGGCGGGGCTCACCGGCCGGCTGGCGGCGGTCTGCGCCGGGCGGTCGAGCCGGTTCAAGATCCCGGCCCTGGACAACATCGGCACCCCGCTGGGGGTGGATGTGCGCAAGGTGGTGGAACTGGGCACCACCCCCGCGGTGACCACCGGAATCCTGCACCGCTCGGCCGGGACCGGCCAGGTGGGCGCGGGAGTGGCGGAGGCCCCGCTGGGCTGTTTCGCCGGGGCACTGGCCGACCTCGACCGCCGCCTAGCCGCTTCCTGACGCCGGCCTTCCGCCGTCTGCCTCCACCGTGACCTCGATGGGTGGGGAGGTCGCGATGGTGTTGGACACGTAGCAGACCCGCAGGGCAGGCTCGACGAGCCGTTCGATCACCTCCCGGTCCGCCGTGGAGACCACGGTGAGCTGCAGCAGGCAGAAGCGCGGCCCGTCGTAGGTGCCGGTTGCGGTGACCGTCAGGTCAGGCAGTGTGACGCCGCGCTTGCCCGCGGCCCAGGCGAGCGCGAGGGTATAGCACGAGGCCATGGCGGTGAGCAGGTACTCGGTCGGCATCGGGCCGGTGCCGGTGCCACCGGCGCTTTCGGGCTCGTCGACCATCAGGCCGAACCCGCCGGCATCGACCCGGCAGCGCCAGCCGCCTACCCACCGGGCCGTCACCGAGTTCGTCACCGGCCGGCGGGCGTCGCCAGTGGTCACCGGGGGGCTCCTCAGTGGTGGTGCCCTGGCTCGCCGTGGTGGTGCCCTGCCTCGTCGTGGTCGTGACCGGCGGGCCGGGCCGCCAGCAGGGCCGCCCGCGCCCGCAGATCGCCGGCACCGACCAGTCCCTGTCCGCTGACCACCCGTTCCAGGGACCGCAGCCAGCACTCGTAGTAGCTCCAGCCTTCGCGGGACGGATGAGCGGCCTCCCATTCGCCGATCTCCTCGATCAGCGCCTGGCGGAAGTCCTCCCAGCCGATCCGCCCGGCGTCGTGCAGGGCCAGCGCCACCCCGAACGCCCGGCTCTCCCAGGGCGCGGCGAAGACAAGCTCGCCGTTGTCACGTGGCGGCGCCGCCGGGCCCGAGGAGTCGAGCAGGTACGCCGCGTCGGCGTGCCCGCCGCGGCCGGTCACGGTGCGGCTACCTTCGCCACACCGACCATGGCGTCCCGGGTGACCAGCGCCGCGAGCTCATCTTCGGACAGGCCCTCGGTCCCGGCCGGCCGCTCCGGCAGCACCATGTAGCGGACCTCGGAGCTGGAGTCGCGGACCCTGACCTCCACGTGGTCGCCGAGTTCGAGGCCGAACTCGCGCAGCACCTGCCGGGGCTCACGCACGACCCGGGACCGGTAGGCGGGGTCCTTGTACCAGGACGGCGGCAGCCCCAGCACCGGCCACGGGTAGCACGAGCACAGGGTGCACACCACCACGTGGTGCACCGTCGGCGTGTTCTCCAGCACCACGATGTGCTCACCCTGTGGTCCCTTGAACCCAAGCTCGGCGATCGCGGCGGTTCCCTCGGCGAGCAGCCGGGCCCGGTAGTCGTGGTCGGTCCACGCCTTGGCCACGACCTTGGCGCCGTTCATCGGCCCGACGGACTGCTCGTAGGTCTTGATGAAGGTCTCGACGGTAGCCTCGTCGATGAGCCCGCGCTCGGCGAGCAGCGAGGCCAGCGCCTCCACGCGCAGCGCCGGATCGAGATGTTCGGCCGCGGATGTCATGTCAGGCGCTCCAGGTAGGGCTCGAAGAGGTCGATGGACAGGTGGAACGATTCGGCATCGGCGCCCCACAGCTCCCGCGAGTCGAACTCCACCGCGTAGCAGTGCTGCGGGTTCTCGCCCACGAAATGCGCGGCTGTGTCGGGGAAGACCCCGCCGGGCTGGCGGGCGGTGACCGTCCCGGTCCGGCCCCGGACGTATCTCGGCAGCCGGGTATGACCCGTCGGGTGCAGGTCAGCGACCCGCACCCGGTCGCCGGCCGCGAAGGCGGGCGGCGTTTCCACCGAACGAAGGTTCCCCGCGCCGCCCGAGGGCATCTGCGGCTTGTGCGGGGCGGGTGGCGCTGGCTCGGGCACGTCCTGGCCGCGCAGGCGGGCAGCCCTGGCCCGCACCTCCTCGTCGGTGACGATACCGCTGTCCTCCATCATGATCTGAGCGCCGATCGTCCACCGGTTCCAGTACCCCACCAGGTACTCAGCCGGCGGCACCCGTTCGATGGCATGCCGGAACGCATGCAGGTTGGTACCCGCGATCCGGGCCGCGAGCGCCCCGATCACGAACGCCTTCCCCTCCCAGGGCTGCGCAAATGGCGGCGCGTCGGTCAGCTGCTGGACGCGACCGAATCCTTGCATCCCACCCAGATCGTGGATTCCGTCCATGTGCTGGTCACTTCCCTCCTGGTCCCGGTGCTGTGGAGGTGCCTGCCCGCACGACCAGGTCGTCACGGACGGCACCCCCGGCCGGCAGGTGTCACACGGTCCACGTGTTGAGCTGGAAGGCTCCGGCCCGCCACGCGGTGAGGGCGGAGTCCAGGACATCCAGCGGGCTGAACGGCTTGACCCCATCGATCAGGTCTTCCTCCCGGAACCCGTACAGGGCGCCCATGGCGAACCGGCAGGCGTAGACCTTGCCGCCCTCCTTGAGGATCGTCTCGATCTGCCGGTTGCCGGCCAGATTGCCGGGGAAGCCCTCGGTGCCGATGGTCGGGTAGCCGCGGTGCCGCGAAGCGAGCAGCACGCCCGGGCCGTACAGGATGATCGAGACGTCGAAGCCCTTGCGGATCAGGCGGGTCGAGGTGAGCAGGTTGACCAGGGACACCGAGCCCTCGAACGGGACGGAGTGGATGAATACGAAAGCCTTCTCACCCGGGTTGGCCCGGATGTCCTCGAAGACCTTCTCCTCGGTGTTGTACAGCGAGTCGACGCCGGCCTCGCCACGCGGCGACTGAATGGTGATCGGCATGGAACCTCCTGAACACTAGTGGGAACCGATATCGGATGCGGCCCGGCGCTGGCCTGCCGGCCCGCGAGGACGCTGTGTCTTTGTCCATGTCATGCGGTGGCTGCCGGGCAGGCGCCGCATCATCGCCGAGCGCACTGGCCAGGGCACGGCTCGGTACAGCGGGACATATACCCGCAGCCAGAACACTTCTGCCCCGCGCGGCCGGCGCGGAGGCGTGACGTGGTATTTGGCAGCGACCTTCTGCTGTGCTGCGACCATGAGGTAGTGCTCGGAGGTCGCTCGCAGCCAGCGGGAGAAGGACACCTCAGGACCCCAGCCCCGCCAGCAGGTTCTGCGCCGCCAGGGCGATGGGCTCGTTCAGCGCCCCGATCGGGGGCGAGTAGACGTTTTCCATGGTGGCCAGCTCAGTGATGGTGATCCCGGTCCGGACCGCCATGGCCAGGAAGTCCGCCCGTTCCTTGATGCCCTCGCGGCCGACCATCTGCGCGCCGATGAGCTTGAGCGACCCGGGCTCGGCTAGCAGCTTGACCCGGATCTTCTCCACTCCCGGGTAGTAGCGGGCGCGGGAGATGCCCTCGGCGACGCCGGTCACGTGCGGGATGCCCAGCGCGATCGCCAGCGTCTCGCTGAAGGAGACGCCCCCGATCATCCAGTCCCCGGCAACCATTCCCCAGGGCACGCTCACCGGCTGGTACCGGCGGTCTCCATCCGCCGCGTTCGTGCCCGCGACCTTGCCCTGGGAGTAGGCGTGGCTGCCGGAAAGGCCCTGGATGGGGATGTCGGTCACGCTGTGCGGCACCTCGATGCAATCACCAGCCGCCCAGACCTCCGGCGCGGATGTGTGCATCCGCTCGTCGACGATGATCCCGCCCGCCGATCCGATCCGCAGCCCGGCGGCCCGGGCGAGGCTGGTGTTGGCCTCTTTCTTGGTGCAGACGACGGCAAGCTCGCAGGGGATCTCCCCGGCAGATGTCGCGACGGCACGCAGCGAGCCGTCGCCGAGGAATCCGTTCAGTGTCGTGTTGAAGTGGAGCTTGGCGCCTTTCTCCTGCCAGGACTCCTGCACAGGCGCGATGATGTCGGGATCGGTGGCCACCGACAGCGCCCATGCGCCGGGGTCCACCAGGTGGGTTTCGATGCCACGGTGGCACAGCGCGGTGACCATCTCCAGGCCCAGCGGGGAGGCCTCGACCACCACCGCCGAACGCACCCCGTCCAGCACCTTGTCCCATTCGATGGCACGCCTGATATTTTTCACGTAGTAGAGGCCGCCGAGATCGGCGCCGGGCACGCCGGGAGAGGCGTAGTTGAAGCCAGTGGCCACGATCAGCTTGTCATAGCCGATCTCGCCCCCACCCTCAACAGACACCGATCTCCGCTCGGTGCTGAACCCGGTGACCCGTGTCTCATAGTGGATATCGATGCCCTGATCGGCGTAAGCTTCTTTAGTCGCCAGAAAGAGCCGCTCGAAGTCGGGAATCTCCTTGCCGTGGACATAAGGAATGCCGCACGGGCTGTACCCGACATCCTCGAACTCGGTGTAGACGCGAACGTCCGCCGAGGGATCCGCGCCCCTGGCGGCCCCGGCGGCGCCCATACCCGCGGCGCCGCCGCCGACCACCACGATCCGCTGCGCCATCAGTACCCTCTTCCCATGAGCCGGGACGAGACGTTTAGTATCCGCTATAAGACGTACACTATACTGGCGGGAGCCACCGTGGACGTCAAGACACGATCACCATTCAACCCACCGGATACCCCATGAGCCGTGTGCCACGCACGCAAGGACCCCCCTGCCTGGACGCGCAGTCCAACAGCCGCGGTGACGGGGCGGCAGCGGGAGATCTCCAGCGCATCGTCGGCTCCATCGGCCTCAAGGTCTTCAGCCTCCGCAAGCGGATGGGCCTGTCCCTGCAGCAACTCGGCGAGCGTTCCGACGTGTCGGCGGCCGCGATCCACAAGATCGAGCAGGGCGGCATGGTGCCGACCATCACCACCTTGCTGAAGATCGCCGGCGCACTCGGCCGCCCGGTCTCCTACTTCGTGGAAGAGGACATCGGCCGGGACGATCTGGCCGTGCTCACCCCGGCGTCCGAAGACCGGCCGGTGTACACCTCGCACAAGGGGATCGCCCTCAGCAGCATTTCCGGTCCGTACGGCCGGTTCCTGCTCGCCGGCGCGCGGGCCACAGTGGCGCCGGGGGCGACGAGCGGGCGCAAGCCGATGCAGCATCCAGGAGAGGAACTCGTCCACGTCACCAGCGGCATGCTCGAGTTCACCGTGACTGGGCAGTCGTACCAGGTGGAGGCCGGGAGCACGCTGCACTTCCGGGGCGATCAGCCGCACACCTGGCACAACCCCGGCACGACCGAGGCGCACGCGGTCTGGATGGCCCTGCGGCCGCAGTAGCGCACCTGCCGTGATGCCCGACGACCACCCTTCGCGCCTGCGAGCGGCTGGACTGATCGCTGGCCTCCTGCCGGCCGCGGTCGCGGCGGTGGAGTCGATGGGCGAGACACCAGGGGCCGGCCCCCGGCTCTTCCCTGCCGAGGAGGCGGTCGTGCGGACGGCCGGGCCGCTGCGCCGGGCCGAGTTCACGGCCGGCCGGCTGTGCGCCAGGGCGGCGCTGGCCAGGCTGGGTGTGCCAGCCACGCCGATCCTGCCTGGCCCGGCGGGCCAGCCACAGTGGCCGGCCGGGGTGACCGGAAGCATCACCCACTGTGCTGGCTACCAGGCCTGTGCCGTCGCGCTCACCACGGACGTGGCTGCGATCGGCATTGACGCGGAACGGGACGCCGGGCTGCCGGCCGGCCTGCTCGAGACGGTGGCCACCAGCCCTGAACGGGCCTGGATCCGGCGGCACACGGCTGCCGGGCCCGGGGTGTGCTGGGACCGTCTGCTTTTCAGCGCCAAGGAGGCGGCCTGCAAGCTGTGGTATCCGCTCACCGGGCAATGGCTGGGCCTGCATGACGTGGTCATCGAGCCGGCCACCATCGGCACATTCGCCGTCCGTCTGCCCGGCCCGGTCCGCATGACCGGCCGCTGGCTGGCCCGCGACGGGCTGATCGTCACCGCCATCACCTGGCCGCCGGTGACGCCGCACCGACCGGGCCCGGCCCTTAGCGCAGAGGCGGTGCATCCCCTGGGCGGCCAGCCCGCATAAGCATCCGGCGCTCCTCACCGAAGTGGCAAGGACCGGCCTCGCTCCGCTTCCGGCCGTGGGCCGAAGATGCGCCGGTCAGCCTCGGCGATGGGCACATCGTTGATGCTGGCTTCCCTCCGCTTCATGTACCCGTCCGCGTCGAACTCCCACAGCTCGTTGCCGTAGCTGCGGTACCACTGCCCGCTGGCGTCGCGGGACTCGTACTGGAAGCGGACGGCGATCCGGCTGCCGTGGAAAGACCACATGTCCTTACGGAGCGCATAGTCAAGTTCACGGCTCCATTTCCCGCGCAGGAACTCGATGATCTCGGTCCGGCCGGTGACGAACTCATGCCGATTGCGCCAGACCGAGTCCTCACTGTAAGCACCCGCAACGCGTTCGGGGTCGCAAGTGTTCCAGGCGTCCTCAGCCGCCTGGACCTTCTGCCGGGCGGTCTCCTCGGTGAAGGGCGGCAACGGTGGCCGTGGGCTCACAAGGTCCTCCTCTGTTCCATCATGCGAGAGAACGAACGTTCTCAGTGCAGGACAGTATCGTGGGGAACGCCCGTTCTCAAGGCTGGCTGAGGAATGACATGAACGATGACGAGGCCCGCGAGCGGCTGCTGGCAGCAGCGGGCCAGCTCTTCTACGCCCGTGGCATCCACGCCGTCGGGATGGACGACATCCGGGAAGCTGCCGGGCTCCCGCTGAAGCGGATCTATCAGTTCTTCCCGTCCAAGGACCAGCTGGCCGAAGCCTACCTGGCCCGGCGGGACGAGAACTGGCTAGCCGCCCTGGCGCGCCGCGTCGACCGCTGCCGCGACCCCCGGCAGCGGGTGCTGGCCGTCTTCGCCTTCCTCGGCGAGTGGTTCGCCACGCCCGACTTCCGCGGCTGCGCCTTTATCAACGTGTTCGGCGAGCTTGGCAGCAGTCCCACCGCCGCAGCCCAGATCACCCGGCGGCACAAGCAGCGGCTCCGCCGCTATCTGGCCGGCCTGGCCAACGACGCCGGGGCGGCACGGCCGACGATGCTAGCCGCCCAGTTGCTCATGCTCATGGACGGGGCTGTCGTGTCCGCCGCCACCGGCGTCAACGTCCGTGCCGCAGCCGACGCCAGAGCAGCGGCTAGCACGCTGCTCACCGCAGCAGCCCGGGCAGGCGCCTGATCCCATGCCCGCAGCCGTGGGTACCCTGGAAGCGTGTGCGGCGGTGGGACTCGCCGGTAACTGCGGCGTAGCCGCCAATGGTCCCTGCCTGCGAGGGTAGGAGGCCGCATGCGCGTATCAGATGACAGCGACTCCCTTCTCGCGGCCCTGGATCAGCTGTCTGGCCTTGGCGGGGACGATGACCGCGCCGCGCTGGACAGCCTGCGTGGCCGACTGCGGGAGCGGCGGCTGCGCGTGCTGGTCGCCGGGGAAGCCAAGCGGGGCAAGAGCACTCTCGTCAACGCGCTGCTCGGCCGGCCGGTGCTCCCGATGGGGGTGACGCCGCTGACAGCATCGGCCACGACGGTCCGTTACGGCCAGCAAGAGGGTGCCAGCGCCGTCTTCCGGGACGGCCGGGTGGAGAGCTTCCCGCTGTCGGAGCTGGATGACCTTGTGACCGAACGCGGGAACCCCGGGAACCGCCGGAATCTGGTCTCGGTCACCGTCGTGGCCGATGCGCCAGTGCTGGCACGTGGCGTGGAACTGGTGGATACGCCCGGGACCGGCTCGGTCTACGCGCACAACACGGCCGAGGCGGAAGCGGCCCTGGAAACGATGGACGCTGCGGTGTTCGTGCTCACCGCTGACCCGCCGGTCTCGGCCAGCGAGCAGGAGCTGATGGCAAGGGTGGCCGAACTGTCGGTCACCATGTTCGTCGTGCTCAACAAGGCGGACTACCTGACCGGCTACGGCGCCGCCTGGGGGAACCCGGCTACGTCCGGCATGGCAGGCGTTGGTGTTGACGGACTGGGTCGGGCTGGCGGCGGCGCCACGGGACGGGACGGGGCGAACGGAGACAGCGAGATTGCCGAGGCGCTGGAGTTCACCGTGCGGGTAGCCGCGGAGGCCACCGGGCAGGCGGTCCATATCTACCCGCTCTCGGCACGCGCCGCGCTTACCGGGCTGGGCGACCCGGGCTTCGCCACGTTCGTGAAGGACTTCACGGCCTATCTCGAGCAGGGACGGGCAGCCGATCTGATGGTCTCAGTGGCCGCTCATGCGCGCCGCATGGCACAGTCCCTGCGGGATGAGGTCGCCTTGGCCCGCCATGCTGCTCAGATGCGCACCGGTTCAGCGGCGCAGCGAGTGGAAGCGTTCACCGCCCGCCTGGCGGCGGTGAGCGTACGGCGCAAGGACGCCGCGGACTTGGCGGCGGCGGAGTCGGCCCGCATGCTCACTGAGCTCAACGCGGCGGCGGACCGCGCGGTGCGCGACTGCGCGGCCCTCGTCGGGGCCGGGATGGAGACGCTGCTGGTCGGCGACCTGCGGTCTGCGGCGCCTGCCGAGATCGAGCGCAGCGGGCGGGCACGGCTGGCGGAACTCACGGTGGAGGCGGCCGAGGCCTGGCGGCAACAGCAGGCAGAGCGCCTGGAGCAGGGCTTGGCGCGAATCGATGCCCGGCTGACAGAGGACCTGGGAGCCGAACTGGACGCCGTGCGTGACGCGGCGGCCGAACTGCTGGGGCTGAGCCTGACGGTGCCAGGCCCCGGTGAGCGGCTGGCGCCGGACTTGCGGTTCTTCTATCTGGTGGCCGAGCAAGCTGGGCAGACCGAGTTGCTGGCGGGGGCCATCCGCAGGTGGCTTCCCGGTGAGGCCGGCCGACGCCGAGCGCGGGCGTACCTCCACCGGGAGGCGGCCAGCCTGGTTCCCCAGCAGATCGGGCGGGCGCGCGCGGACCTGCAGTACCGGCTGGCCGAGGCCACCCGGCAGCTGGTCCGGGCGGTAGCGGACCGCTATGCCGAGAGCACCGGCCGGCTGGAGAGCGCGCTGGGGACCGCCGCCGCCGCGCGGGAAGCGAGCGCTGATGGCGCTGACCGGCTGGACACTGAGCTCGCCGGCCGCCAGCAGGCCCTCGATCACGTGCTCACCTTGCTGGATGAGGCCACCGCCGAAGCGATCCGGGCCAGCGGCCACAATGCCGCCGGCCCGGCACCGGGGAGGTGAGCCCGCGTGTTCCGCAGCATCCTCTTCGGCGATACGCCGCCGGTGGCAGACGTGGACAGCCGCCCGGAACCCGCGTCTTTCCGCGATCTGAACCTCGACCAGGTCACCGGGTCGGTTACGGCCGGGCTCGACGGCTACCACCTCAAACCGTTCTTCTACACCCCTGTCTCAGAGCTTGATCTGATCTCCTACCGGCACGAGGTGTTCCGCGACCTCGACGACACGGCCCTGCTGGAGCGGGTCGGCGCGTTCGCCACCGGGATGCGGCAGATGCGGGAGTGCCTGGCGACTGCACAGAAGCTGCACTACCCACTCCAGCAGGAACGCTGGTTCCTGGAGGCAGTAGCCGCCTACTGTGACGCCGCCGCCGACCTGGCGCGTGACCTGGACAACGCCGACCTCGGTTCCCGCGGCTTCCTGGGGCTCCGGGAGTACCTGGCCAGCCACGTGCGTTCGGAGGGTTTCACCACACTGGCGACCGAGGTCACGAAACTCCGGGAGGAGCTTGCCGGCATCGCGTATTCCCTGCACATCAGGGGAAACAGGATCCGGGTCCGCAAGTACGACGGGGAAGACGACTACAGCCGGGAGATCCTGGCGGCCTTCGAGAAGTTCCGGCATGGCGCGGTGAACGACTACCGAGTCCGCTTTCCCGCTGTCGGGGGCATGAATCACGTCGAGGCGGGTGTGCTGGGCTTGGTCGCCAGGCTCTACCCGGATGTATTCGCTGCCCTCCATGACTTCCGGGAGCGGCACCGCGGCTATCTGGACGACACGGTCGCGCGTTTCGACCGCGAGATCCAGTTCTACCTCGCCTATCTCGCCTACATCCGGCCCATCCAGGCCACCGGCCTCCATCTCTGCTACCCCGTGGTTTCGGCGGAGTCGAAGGAGGTCCGCGCTGACGAGACGTTCGACCTGGCCCTGGCCAGCAAGCTTGCCCGTGATGGTTCAGGCGTGGTCACCAACGATTTCCATCTCGAAGGGCCTGAACGCATCATCGTGGTCACCGGACCCAACCAGGGCGGCAAGACCACCCTGGCCCGCACGGTCGGCCAGCTTCATTACCTGGCCCGGCTCGGCTGCCCCGTGCCCGGCCGCGGCGCTGCTGTGTTCTTGTGCGATGAGCTGTTCACCCATTTCGAGAAGGAGGAAGACCTCGCCACGCTGAGCGGGAAGCTGCAGGACGACCTGGTGCGATTCCGCGACATCCTCGGCCGGGCCACTCCCGGCAGCGTCATCGTCATGAACGAGATCTTCACCTCCACCACGCTGGACGATGCCCTGTTCCTCGGCAAGGAGATGCTGAGCAAGATCGTCGGCCTTGGCGCGCTCTGCGTCTGTGTCACTTTCCTGGATGAGCTGGCGTCCCTGGACGACGCGTGCGTCAGCATGGTCGCCACCGTGGCGCCGGGGAACCCGGCTGAGCGGACCTACAAGGTTGTCAGGAAGCCTGCGGACGGCCTGGCCTACGCCGCCGCGCTCGCCGCGAAATACGGGCTCACCTACGACCAGCTGAAGGAGCGGCTGGCGTCATGAAGGCCTATCTCATGTACCCCGAACGGGACTTCGACGCCGAGCAGCACTTCCCGCCCGGCGTGGAGGCGCTGACCCAGGACCTGGAGCTGAACACACTGCTGAACGCCATGGCGGGCGGAGACAGTCTCCTTTTCGAGGTGGCCAGCAAGGCCCTTCTGTGCGGCATGACGGACCCGGCGGCGATCACCTACCGCCAGCAGGTCTTGCGCGACTGCCTGGCACAGCCCGCAGTCGTGCGGGAGATCTACGCCATCGCAGTGCAGGCAGTCGCTGAGGAGAAACGCATCTGGTGGGGCATCGGGTCCAGATACCCGTCGGCGATCCTCAACCGCGCGGTGAATGTGATGAACCTCTTCGTTGCGGCGCTCAAGCGGCTGCGCGACCTCGCGGACTGCCACGCCCCAGACTTCAGTTCCGACGGGTTCACCAGGTTCTTCGCCATGATCGGGGCAGAGCTCGGCGACGACTACTTCGCGCTGGTCGCTGATCATCTGAAGCGGCTCAAGTTCCGGGACGGGGTCCTGGTCAGCGCCCGGCTCGGGGAAGGAAACACGGGCACCGGCTACGTGCTGCGCAGGCCCCGGCCCACCCGCCGCGGACTGGCTGACCTGGTGCCCATCGGGAACCGCTCCGCCTATACCCTCACCATCAGCGACCGTGACGAGGCTGGCGCACGGGCTCTGGCCGAGCTGAGCGACCAGGGCATCAACCACGTCGCCAACGCCCTGGCCCAGTCAGCCGACCACATCCTCAGCTTTTTCCGCCTGCTGCGCACCGAGCTGGCGTTCTACATCGGAGCCCTGAACGCGCACGAACGGCTGGCCGCCAAAGGCGAGCCAACCTGCTTCCCCGTGCCGCTTCCCCCGGCCGAGGCCGCGTTCTCTGCGGCCGGCCTGTACGATCCGTGCCTTGCGCTCACTGTCAGCAGCAAGGTGACCGGCAACGACATCAGCGCCGACAGCAAGCCGCTCGTAATGATCACCGGCGCCAACCAGGGCGGGAAGTCAACGTTCCTGCGCAGCGTCGGCCTGGCCCAGCTGATGATGCAGTCCGGGATGTACGTGGCCGCCACCGCGCTGAAAGCCAGCGCCTGCCAGGGCCTCTTCACCCACTACAAGCGGGAAGAAGACGCCACCATGACCAGCGGCAAGCTGGACGAAGAGCTGGCCAGGATGAGCGACATCACCGGGCACATCACGCCAGGATCGATATTGCTGTGCAACGAGTCGTTCGCGTCCACCAACGAAAGAGAAGGCTCAGAGATCGCCCGCCAGGTCGTCCGCGCCGTGCTGGACGCCGGTATCCGGGTGTTCTTCGTCACTCACCTGCATGACCTCGCGCGGAGCTTCTACACCGAGCCCACCGCCGCCGCGCTTTTCCTGCGGGCGGAAAGGCAGCCCGACGGGCGGCGCACCTACCGGCTGGCCGTGGGAGAGCCCCTGCCAACCAGCCACGGCGAAGACGTATACCAGGACGTCTTCGCCGTGCTGCCGATGCCACATCATCCCCGCCGCCACATGGGAGCACCGGAGACGATCCCCGCCCCTGAGGCGGACCGGACGCGCGTTCAGGACCCGGGGAGCCCGTAGGGCAGGCCGGGCTGGGCGGCGGCGATTTCGAGCAGGCGGTTGTACTTGGCGACCCGCTCTCCCCGGGCGGGTGCGCCTGTCTTCAGCTCCCCGCATCCTGAGCCGGTGGCCAGATCGGCGATGAACGTATCGGTGGTCTCCCCCGACCGGTGGGAGACGAACTGCGCGTAACCGCCGCGGCGGCAGGTCGCCATCGCTTCCAGGGTTTCGGTGACAGTGCCGATCTGGTTGACCTTGATCAGCGCTGCGTTCGCGACGCCGCGCCCGATGGCGTCAGCGATGATCGCCGGGTTGGTGACGAAGAGGTCATCGCCCACCAGCTGTACCCGCTCCCCCAGCCGTGCGGTCAGCTCCGCCCAGCCATCCCAGTCGTCTTCGGCCAGGCCGTCCTCGATCAGCCAGACCGGGAACTGCTGCGTGATCTCCGCGTACCGCTCGATCATCTCACCGCTGGTCAGCTTCTGCCCGGCCACCTGGTAACGGCCGTCACCGCCACGGAACTCACTCGCTGCGGGATCCAGTGCGATGGCCACTCCGTCCCACCCGGCCACATACCCCGCATCACCGATCGCGGTGACCAGCAGCGAGAGGACCTCCTCCGGCTCGGCCAGCTGCGGAGCGAACCCTCCCTCATCGCCCAGGCCGGTCGCATGTCCCTTGCCCGTTAGCAGGCTCCGCAACGCGGCATACACCTCGGCGCCCGCGCGCACCGCTTCCGGGAACGACCCGGCGCCCAGCGGGGCGATCATGAACTCCTGGAAGTCGAGTGGGTTCGGCGCGTGCACGCCGCCATTGATCACATTGAAGTGCGGCACCGGCAGCCGTGGTCCGACACCGGCCGGGGTGAGCCAGTCCCACAGCTCCCTGCCCTCGGCACGGGCAAGCGCGCGGGCGCACGCCATCGAGACGCCGACGATCGCGTTCGCGCCCAGCCGCGCCTTGTTCGGCGTACCGTCCAGCTCGATCAGTGCGGCGTCGATCTCGGCGAGGTCACGCCAGCTCTGGCCGCGTAGCCGGTCGGCGATTTCACCCTGGACCGAACCGACGGCCCCGAGCACGCCCAGTCCTCGGTAGCGGCTGGTGTCGCCATCGCGGCGCTCGACGGCCTCCTTGCTGCCGGTGGACGCCCCTGACGGCACCCCGGCCACACCTGTGGTGCCGCCGGCGAACGTGACTGCGACCTGGAGGGTGGGCCTGCCACGGGAGTCGAGGATCTCCAGCGCACTCACGTCGGTGATCCCGTACTTTCCAGGGCCAGCGGCCGATGGCGTGGTCATTGATGTGCTTCTTCCTTCACCGGGGACAGGGCAGCACCGCCCATCGTCGCGGTATGCGGTGAGTCGCGGCGAGAGGCGAAGGTCACTGCCTGCGGATGCCTGCGCCCGGCAGGCCGAGGTCTCGTCGGATTTGCGGCAGTTCGGGGTCTGTTCCCGGCTGCTGAGGGACAGTCAGGTGCTAAACGGCTGCCACGAGCAGCGCCGCGCCGACGGCGGCGACTCCTGCCAGGACGAGCCACGGTGAGGCTGGCACCGTGGTCATCCCCGCGATGGCGGTGACCAGGGCGGCGGCGAACCCGGCGGCCAGGACCTGGAGATGGCCACGAACCCACCGGAGCCTGCCGCTGGTGAGACCGGACTCGGCGGCGTCGAGGGCGAGCAGGTATGCCAGAACCAGCGTTCCGCTGGCGGCGGCCAGCGGGAGCGGCATGGTCCCGGCGGCGATGCCGATGCCGCTGGTCACCATCGCGGCGAGCGCAGCGAGAGTCCCGGCAGCCGGCCACCTGCCGGGCACGGCAGCGAGGAGACCGGCGGCACCGGCGATTGTCACCGGCCAGGCACCGGGCGCGGCGATCACCGGGACAGCGAGCATTACAGCGCCCACTACGGCAGCCCCGACCGACGTACGGCTCACTGGCCTGGCGCGGACCCGGATGAGGGCTCTCACCGGGCACCACCCCGGACGCGTTGGCGGGCGAAACGGCCTAGGGCCACGTCGAGGCGTGCGCCAGTGTCCTCCCCCAGGTCGGAGGCGCGTGGTTCACCCGGCCAGCCGATCACCGGGATGCCCAGGGATTCGAGCCGGTACCGCAGTGCCTGCCGTTCCAGCCGCCACAGCCGTAGCGCCAGCCCGGGCACCGCAGAGCCCCGGGCCGGCGTGGGGAAGGTGGCGAGCACATCGGTGACGATGACGGCATGGCCGCGTTCCCGCAGGTCTATCGCGGCATCGATGGCCCGTTCGTCCAGCAGCGGCGAGAACATGACCACCAGCGCATCAGCAGGCAGCACTGCCGGTGGGATGCGGGCCATGTCCGGGGACACGTAGCTGTACAGGCTGCGGATATCGAGCACGGATTCCACGATGCGGAAGAACTGCCGCTGACCGGCACCGGGCACAATCCAGCGCATCGGACCATACAGCGTGATCACCCCGACCCGGTCACCGGCGCGGGTGTAGGCGCGGGCGATCCCGGCCGCGCCGCGCACCGCACGGTCGAGGGTGGACTCCCCGGGCGGCCCGGTGTCGGTGACCGCGTCGATGACCGCGACGATCTCCGCCGCGCGCTCGGCGGCGAACTGGTTTACGTGCAGCACGCCGCGGCGGCTGGTCACCTGCCAGTTGATCCGCCGCAGCCGGTCACCGGGGGCGAAGGGCCGCACCCCGGCGAATTCAGCGCCTTCCCCTGTGCGCCGGTCGACCTGATCACCGATGCGGCTGTGCAACTGCGCGGGCAAAGCCAGCTGGGTCAGTGACGGCGGGCGCGGGAAGACAGTGATCTCCCCCACGCTGACCGCCACTGTGCCGGCGAACAGCCCGCCTCGGCTGCGCACAGTGACCAGGACCCGGCCGGAATCCCATCGCCCCCATCGCTGCGCCCCCGCACGCCACTCCGCCTCGACGGAGCCGCTGCCACCGTGCACCCGGCCGCCCGGCCCGCCGCTGACCTCCAGTGCTGACGGCAGCATGAGATGGACACCGGCCGAGGCCGCCGGCCCACCGGGCTCGGCGCTCACCCCGATGATGACCTGCTCACCCTCGAAACAGCGGTCACCGGATGACCGCACACTGACGTGGGCGGCGTAGCCGGGGCGGCGGGCCGCCAGCGCCAGTGCAGCCAGCATGGGCGCGGCAAGCACCAGGTAGCCCAGGCGGCCAAGGACCACGGCCGCTAGCAGCGGCAGCAAGGCGACGGTGACGAGTCGCCGGTAGTGGGCGGTCGGCGCCCAGGTGAGTTCCGGCTTCCTCACGGGAGGGACATCGTGGACGGGTGCGGCCATCACGGGGCAGGCTCCGGCGGTGCGGGGGGCCGGGTCGGGGGCGTTGGCACTTCTGCGAGCAGATTGGTGATGATGTCCTCACCAGTGATGCTCCGCACCCATAGTTCTGGGCGGAGAACGAGCCGGTGGCCAAGCGCGGGAACGGCGACCGCCTTGACGTCCTCGGGTGTGACATAGTCGCGGCCGTCCACCACGGCGTGGCCGCGCGCGAGGTCGGTGACAGCGATGCCGCCCCTGGGGCTCGCACCGACGCTGACCTGCGGGTTCTCGCGGGTTGCTGTCAGCAGCCGGATCACGTAGCTGAGCACGTCGTCGCCGACGTGCACGTGGTTCAGGCTTTCCCTGAGCTCCATCAGGCCCGCAGCGTTCACGACCGCGCGCAGCGCAGGCGCCTGCCCTGCCCGTTCCAGCCGTTGCCGCAGCATCACCGCCTCCCGTTCGGGGGTCAGATAGCCGAGCCGGGTGCGGAGCAGGAACCGGTCGAGCTGTGCTTCGGGCAGCGGGTAGGTGCCCTCGTATTCGATCGGGTTGTCGGTGGCCAGCACGATGAACGGCTGTGGCAGCTGCCGGGTCTGGCCGTCCACGGTGACCTGCTGTTCGGCCATGGCCTCCAGCAGGGCGGCCTGCGTCTTGGGTGGGGTCCGGTTGATCTCGTCGGCGAGCAGCAGGTTGGTGAACACCGGCCCGGGCCGGAACACGATTTCCCCGGTCCGCTGGTCATACAGCGGCGCCCCGGTCACGTCGGCGGGCAGCAGGTCGGGGGTGAACTGGATGCGGGTGAACTCCAGGCCGAGGACGTGGGCGAATGAGCGGGCCATCATGGTTTTCCCCAGCCCCGGCAGGTCTTCCAGCAGCACGTGCCCGCCGGCCAGGATGCCCAGCAGGACCAGGCGCAGCACCTCCCGCTTGCCGACGATCACGCGTTCGACCTCGTCGAGGATCTCCGCGCACCGTTTGGCCGTCTCGCTGATCGTCACAGGTCCTCCAGGCGGTCAACAATCCGGGCGAGGGTCTGTGCGCCGGGACCGGGCTCCCGGGAGTCATCGGACGCGGGCCGCGCACGGTCAAGCAGCGGCCACAGGTCCTCCCCGACCGCCTCCCGGGCAGCCCGGATGTCGCTGGTGATGTCCAGGCGGCGCCGGTCCGCGAGCAGCGCACCGAGCAGCCGGTACAGCAGCGGCCTGGCCGTGTGGTCGAAGAGCCGTCTCGACATCCGCCCCTGGTCCAGGGCGGTTTCAATGCGCCGGTAGGCCGTGAACGCCGCGTTCGGATGCTGCACCTGCCGCGTCGGTGATGGCCGGGAGACAGGCGCGGGAATCCGCAGCCGGGCCGCCAGCAGCCCTGCGGCAGCGGCCAGCGCCACCACCGCGAACAGGCCCACCTGCCCGCCGACCGCATACCCGGCCGCGAGCAGGATCACCGCACCCAGCGAGATCACCACGACTGTCATGAGCCACCTGCCAGGTCATGGCTGATGTCGTCCAGGGCAGACCTGGCTGCGTGCCGCTGGGCTTCGGCGACCTCGTGCGGGCTGAACCGCGCCTCCCGGAACAGCGCGGTGAGCCGCCGGGCCGCCGGCGTCCGGACGATCCCGCCCCCCACCGCGCGGCGCAGCAGTTCCTCCGGGGTATCGGCGAGCCGGCGCGGGGACCCGGCAGCAGCCAGCGCGTCCTCCATCGCCACGTAGCAAGCGATGATCGCCTCGCGGGCACCGGCCGTGGCGCCGAGCGCTGAGCTTCCCGCCGCTACCGCCACCGCCAGCGGGGAGCGCGCAGCGACCCGCGCATGCGGTGCCGCTGCTGCCCGCCGTCGGTGACGCAGCCACAGCAGGCTCACCGCCACAATCGTCACCGCCGCGACCGCAGCGAGCCAGAGGACAGCTGTCCCTGTCACCCCGGAAGACGGCACCGGGCCCCGCAGATGCGGCACGACCGGTACCAGGGGTGGCGGAGCCGCTCCCGGACGCCGGACGCCGTGCAGGCCACGGACCATCACAATCACAGCCGCAATGGGGAAGGCGAACAAGCCCAGCGCCGCGATCAGGGCGAGAGCCCGGGCCCACCACGGGCCGACGCGCTCAGGAACACCAGCGGACTCATCCTCGCGGTGACGTTGGCGCCGCCTCGCCAGCATGACGAGCACACCAGCCAGGACGAGGCACCCGGCGGCGACAACAATGACGCCGGCGACAACGGTCACCGGCCGGGCGGCAGTCAGCATCCCCCCGGTGGAAAGGTGAGCGACCTCGCGTGCCGCCGAACCCAGGGCGGCAAGCATCAGCAGCCCGACGACAGCGGCCAGGCGCGCTACCGGCCCACCGCGAGGAAAGCCGCCACGTCCGGCCGCTCGCATCTGGCCTCCCGCCTGTGTTGCACAGGGACCGTTGGCGGCCGGCGCCGCGGTTGACGGCGGGCCCCACCGCCGTGCACTCACAGAGTAGCTGGGCCCGGCACGTCCGACGGTGTGTGCCGGTGCCTGCGGACCAGCAGGATCAGCGGGAGCGCGGCAAGTTCGGCCGCGACGGCGAAGGCTGCCACCGCTGCCAGGGAGACGCTGAACAGGGCGCCAATCACGATGCTGCCCAGCATCCAGGCGATGCCGTAGACGCCGGTGAACAGGCCATAGGCCGAAGCCCGGCGGTCGGGTGAGACCATCGGCGCTACCGCCGCCGGGATGATCGATTCGTGCACACCCATCCCCAGGCCCCACAGGGACACCCCCGCCAGGCTGGCCCAGAACCCGCCGAGGAACGCCAGCGGCGCGTACGCCGCCGTGACCAGCGTCAGTGGAATGAGGATGCCGATTCCGGCGCGGTCGAACAACCGCCCGAAGATCAGCGATCCGGTACCGCTGACCGCCATCGCCACCGCATAGAACACTGGCACCAATGGGGCAGAAACAGTTCCCGCGTGCTGGAAGTGGTAGGCAATGACCGGGAAGTCGGCGAACCCGGCAGCCACCAGCGCGGCCCCGGCCAGGTACACCCAGAACACCCGGGGCAGACCCGTGGCGGTCACCTGGGCGGGACCGGCCGACAGCTCATGCGGCCGCGGGTAGAACAACCGGGCAACCACTACCAGCGTGAGTGTGATCGCTCCGGGGACGGCGAGGCAGGCGAATGCGATCTTGTAGTCATGGTGGCTGACCGTTAGGACCAGTGCGACCAGCAGTGGGCCGAACATGGCCCCGAACTGGTCGAGTGCCTCATGCACCCCGAAGCCCCACCCATAGCCCATTTCCTGCGCGGCGTGCGAGAGCATGGCGTCACGTGGCGGATTGCGAGTCGCTTTCCCGACCCGCTCCAAAATGATGAGCAGCGCCGCGACCTGCCAGCTTCCGGCCAGAGCAAGCAGTGGCACGACCGACATCTGGAGCACATACCCGCCGATGGTGATCGGCCAGTACCTGCCGGTCCGGTCGGCGCTGCGGCCCGACACCAGGCGCAGGCCATAGCCGAGGAACTCGCCGAACCCGGTGATGATGGCGATCGCCAGCGCCCCGGCACCGAGCAGGCCCAAATACGGGCCGATGATCGACCGTGAGCCCTCGTAAGTGAAGTCGGCGAAGCAGCTCATCACCCCTACCAGGAGCACGAACTTCAGCGCCGGGGACGCCAGGGAGATCCGCTGCCTGATCGTCATGAGAGTCCTTCCTGCCTGCTGCGATGCAAGGGTGGTGGCGAGATTCTCACGGCTACTCTGGTGGCGGGCCTCCGCCGAAGACGCCGCCGTCCAGGAACGCAGCCGCACGCCGCCAGGCATTCGCCTCCGGTCCCCGGCTCTCGTGCCGGGACGCCCAGGTGCCCTTCCGGAACGCCTCGGCGAGGTCCTCGATCAGCGTGCCCGCACGCTCTGCCGCGAGGGCTGCCGCGGCCCGCCCGGCGGCGGGATCGGCCGCCCGCAGGGCAAGCACGTGGCGCACGCACAGCATCTGCGCACCCCCGCGTGGGGGCGCTGCCCGCAGGGCGGCCCGGCACCGCTGGAGTTCCTGCCAGACTGCCCGCTCCCGGCCCAGGCACACAGGGCATTCATCCCCTAGGGCGGAGGAATGCCCGCCGCGCAACCACCTGACGGGGCCACCCCGCCAGGCTGATAGCCGCACGAGCCCCGACAGGACGGCTGCCTGGCAGTCCGCTTGCCAGGCCAGCAGGGCAGCAACCTGGCTGCCGCCCAGGTGCGCATCATCGCGAAGATGGCCGGGGCACAGGCTGAGGCCCTGGCGGGGCGCATCTCCGGCTGGACCCTCGGGCCGGCGGTGGCTCCCAGTCCCGGTGGCCAGCACCAGCTCGGCTAGCTCGGCGCGGGCGGCTGTGAGGCAAACCGGGCAGATCCCGGGCGGGAGACGGCCTCCGGGTGGCAGCGCGGCGCGCAGCCTGGCACGCTCGTCCGCGTCGTAGTCCGGCCCGCCGGCCAGCGCCTCCAGACTGGGACGATGAACGGTGGTGCTGGCAGCCAAGGCTTGCACCCCCCAGGCGGCAGGACGGTGATGGCGCCGCACGCGGCAGGCGGCCCGCAAGTGGGGGATGCACAACCCGCCCACCTCCAGATACCGCGCTCGGACCCCGGTCTCTGACAACCCGTCGAGCAACGTGTCCAGCGCGCGCCTGGCCGCAGCATCATCGTGTTCGCACAACGGGCAGCGGGCCAGCCGGGGCCTGCGCTGGGCCAGCTGCACCCGGGCGGCTTGCAGCACGTACCGGTATCCGGCGGTGAGCCTGGCTGCGGCGCCTGGCTGCCCCATGAGCCGGCGGGTATGCATGGCGCACGCGCCCAGGGACGCGCACCAGCGGGTGATGGTAACCGGGTCAGCGTGGGCTTCCAGCGCGAACCACGCCAGGTACCTGTCACTGGCCTCCGCGGCATAGCGGCACACCGGGCAGCCGGGCCGCGTGAGCAGCTCGGCTGCGCTGCCGAGCGCGAGCACCGAGGGACCGCGCGGAACAGGGGCGGCGCTGGGCATCTCCGGGCTCCCGTCGGGGGGTGGGCAGGCAGCGATGGGCTGTCAGGGGCCGAGCCTGGTCAGGTCCGGGGTGAGGAGATCGAGCAGCTTGCTGCAAGGCCAGGCCGCCTGCCTGCGTTCGGTTTCCGCCGAGGTTTCGGTGAAGGAGGCGAAGCGGTCGTCGGGCTCCCATCGGCCGGTTCCGCCGAATCAGGGACCGTCAGCGGCACCAGCCGCGCTCTGGGCGAGCCCCATCGCCGCGACCAGTCTGGCAAGCCGCCGAACGGGCGGTCAAGGAACCCCGGTGGCCGCCATGCCGCTGGCAGGCCAGCTGCCTCCCCCCGATCCCTTGCCTCCACGTGTGGCGTGCATCACAATGCGTCTGCGAAGGGGTGCGCCGGCATACGGGACGGGCACCGGCTGGCAACTCCGGCCGGCGCCGGCCCGCAAAGGCAGGCTTCCGCCCTGGCAGCCGGGGAGGACAGGAGGCCCGATGTTCCCTGGCCCGGACAGCAACAGTGGCCGGCCCACGCCTGCATCCAGCCCGTTCCGCCAGGTGCTGGTCGGATGGGATGGCTCACCGGACTCAGTGGCGGCGCTGCGGACCGCAGCGGCCATCGTCGGTGATGGGCCGGGGCGGGTGATCGCGCTCGCCGTCCTGCCCAGCCCACCGCACCAGGAGGCGGAACGGGACCAGGCGGCCACGGAAGCCGCTGGCAGCCACCACGCGTACCAGACCTTCCAGGCCACCCGATCCGCCATCGCCGCGGCGTCACGCGCCCGCATCAGCCTGCACACCGAGGAAGGCCGCCATGCGGCCCGCTGCCTGTGCGACCATGCCACCGACCACGGCTTCGACCTGCTGGTACTGGGCCGCCACGGCGACGGCGGCATCTTGCACCCCAAGCTCGGCCACGTCGCCGAGGCAGCGGCACGGGCAAGCCGGATCCCGGTCTTGCTCGTCAGCGCCGGATAGTACCGCCAGGGCACGCCCGCCTGATGACTGGTGCCCCACGCGTCCGGCGTGTACCGTAAAGGCGTTTACGCGATGAGGCTCGCGTACCGCTGAGCCGCCTGGCGGCCCAGCTGATGGCCTCTACCTGCACTGGCGTTATGCACGTCGGCCGACAGGCGGAGGCTATTGTGCCTTTTCTGATCCAGCTGCTCCAAAGCCTGGTGGTGCTGCTGGTCGCCCCGCTGTACGCGGGCGTGATCACGCGGGCTGAGGCGGTAGTCGGCTCGAAACGCGGGCCGAGTGTGCTGCAGCCCTACCGGGACCTGGCCAAGCTCCTGCGCAAGGGCAGCGCAGTCAGCGACCAGGCGTCGTGGGTGTTCCGTGGCGCGCCGTTCGTGGCGTTCGCCTGCTATCTGACGGTCTCGGTGATCGTCCCGGTGATCACCAATGACCCATTGCCGCTGGCCTTTCTCGCCGACCTGATCGGCGGCGCGTTCGTGCTCGCGCTGGCCAGCTTCGTGATCTCGCTGGCTGGACTGGACACGGCCAGCCCATATGGCGGCCTGGGGGCAAGCCGGGCGAGCTGGATCGGGAGCATGGCCGAGCCCGCGCTGATCCTGGTCTTCTTCACCGTGGGCGCTGTCTCCGCTTCAGACAACCCGTATCTGATGAACCACGCGATCGCAGGCTCCCCGTACGCGCTGGTGCTGCCGACCCATCTGCTGGGGCTGCTGGCGTTTTTCATGATCGTGCTGGTGGAGAACGGGCGGATCCCGGTGGAGAGCCCGGGCGTGAGCACGGAGATCTCGATGATCGAGGAAGGGCGGGTGCTGGAGTACTCAGGACGGGAGTACGCGCTGGTCAAGTGGGGCAGCTGGATGAAGTTCTTCCTGCTGTCGTCGGTGTTCATGAACGTGTTCGTCATCCCCTGGGGCCTGGGCACGGCCACCGACCTGCCCAGCGCTCTGCTGGCCATCCCGGTCCTGCTCGGCAAGCTGGCGTTGTGCGGCCTGGCCATCGTGATGGTGGACACCTCCTTCGCCAAGCTGCGCTTCTTCCGGATCGCGGAGTTCCTCGGCGCGGCCTTCCTGCTCGCGCTGGTCGGCGTCGCGACCTCCTACGTGATCGGGGTGTGAGCGCACATGGAGAAGCTGGCCGCCACCAGTGCCGCCGGGGTCCTGCTCGACCTGTCCGGAGTGGTCATCCTTCTGCTGGCATTCGCCTGCCTGGGATCAAAGCTGTTCAACCGGTACGTCGCCTACTACGGTGCCCAGTCTGTGGTGCTGTCGTTCGCGGCCGGCGTGGCCGCGTGGACCTTCCACAGCGTGGAACTGTGGATCCTGGCCGGGCTCACCCTGGCGATCAAGGGCATCGGGATTCCGGTGGCGACCCGGCGGCTGCTGCTGCGCCGGCTGGCCCTCGCCCGCGACAGTGCCATCTCCACCGGCCTGTCCACCTCGCTCATCATCGGCGGGGCACTGACCGCGTTCGCCTACCTGGTCACCCGGCCACAGCTGCTCCCGCACGGCCTTGTCGCGGCCGCCGTGGTGCCGCTTTCCACTGCGGTAATCCTGCTCGGCGCGCTCGCCATGGTGGTCCGCCGCCACACCGTCGCCCAGCTCATCGGCTGGCTGATCGTCGAGAACGGCGTCTTCCTCGGCGCCATCACCCTCGTTGCCACGTTCCCGTTCATCGTCGAGGCCGGCATCTTCCTCGATATCGCGGCAGGAGTGCTGATCATGCTCGTGTTCGTGTCCGGGCTCACCCGCCAGCTCGCGGAGGCGAGCGCGGCCGAACTGCGAGGGCTGCGCGGATGACGGCCCTGGCGGTCCTCATCGTGGCAGGCCCGCTGGCCGGGCCCGCCGCGGCGGCCCTCCGGGCCCGGGCTCGCGCCGCCGGGATAGCGAGCGCGGCTGGCGGGCTCGTCTCACTGGCGGCGGCCATCACACTGCTGGCCATGCTGGCCCACCACACCCGGCTGAGCGGCTGGGCCGGGTTCCTGTACGTGGACACCCTCAGCGGCTTCTTCCTCATCACGGTCACTGGGGTGACGGTGCTCGCAGCCTTCGGCTCGGTCGCCTATCTCTCGGCCGAACAGGACGCCGGCACGCTGAGCGCCTTCCAGGTACGGCTGTACTTCATCTTCTTCGGGCTGTTCGCCTCCCTCATGCTGGCCTCGCTGGAGACAGGCAACCTTGGGCTGCTGTTCGTCCTTGTGGAGGCGAGCACACTGGCCAGCGCGGCGCTGGTCGGGCTGGAAGGCAAGGCACGCTCACTGGAGGCCGCCTGGAAGTACGTGATCATCAGCTCGCTCGGCGTCACCATCGCCCTCGCTGGCACGCTATTCCTGTTCTACGCCGGCAGCGCCCTGCACCTCACCTCGAATGAACGCCTGACCTGGCCCTACCTGCTCGCGCATGCTGCGGCGCTGGCACCGCAGCCGCTGCGGCTGGCGTTCCTGCTGGCAGTGGTCGGCTACGGCACCAAGGTGGGGCTCGCGCCGATGCATACCTGGCTGCCAGACGCGCACGCCGAGGCACCTAGCCCGGCCAGCGCGATGCTGTCGGCGGCCCTGCTCAACACCGGCATGTACGCGATCATCCGGTTCCTGGCCATCACGCAGGCAAGGCTTGGCGCCGCATTCCCCCGGGCGGTGCTGCTTACGTTCGGGTTCGCCTCGATTGTGATCGGGGTGCTGTTCATGATCCGCCGCGGGAACTTCAAGCGGCTGTTCGCGTACTCATCCGTCGAGCACATGGGGATCATCGCGGTCGCGCTTGGGTTCGGCGGGGTGCTCGGGCTGTACGGCGCCCTCCTGCACACCCTCAACCACGCCATCGCCAAGGCCGTGCTGTTCCTGGGCAGCGGCGATGTGGCACTGCGGTACCGGACACGGGAGGCGGCCGAGGTACGGGGGCTGCTGACAGCGATCCCGGTGACCGGCGGGGCGCTGCTGCTCGGCTCACTGGCAGTGCTCGGGTCGCCTCCGTTCGGCCTGTTCCTGTCCGAGCTGACCATCGTCAGGGCCGGGTTCGCCCGATCCAGCCCCGTCCTGCCGCTGCTCCTGCTCGTTTTGCTCGCGGTAGCCTTTATCGCCTTTGCCCGGACCACCGCGGGCATGGTGACGGGGCAAGCGCCCAAACCCCCCGATCCCTACCCCGGACGCGGGACCCGCTGGGCCGGTGCCGCCCCACTAGTGGCCGGGCTGGTGATGCTGCTCGTGCTGGGCCTGTGGATCCCGGCGGGCCTGAACACCGCGATCCTGCACTCGATGGCAGTGATCTGATGACTGCCGTCCAGCCGGGGGTCCCCGGAACCCTCGCCAGCCTGCTTAGAGCCGTTGATGGCGTGGCGTACCGGGACGAGGGAAACGCCATCACGGTGGAGGTGCCGGCCGGCCGGCTAGAGAGCTCAGTGCATCACCTGGCGACCGCCGGGGCCCGGCTTGCTGACCTGTTCGCGGCTGACGGCGACCGGGTGACCTTGCGCCTGGTCTGGGCGCTGGACGCCGAGCGGCAGTACCTCATCACCGAATCTGACGTCTCCGGGGGCGAGTGCCCTCCGCTGTCCGACATCGCGCCCGCCGCCTTCGCCGAGGAATGCGAGATCTACGAGCAGTTCGGCATCCGGCCCGCCACCAGCAAGCCGCTCAACCGGATCGCCCTGCCGCCCCACGCCGGGCCGGACTTCCCCCGCCTCGGCCACCAGCCGTCCCACGAGCCAGCAGAGATCCACGCCCCGCACACCGTCGGCGGGCACGCGTTCGAGTTCCCGTTCGGCCCAGTCCGCCAGGTCGGCATGGAATCCCTGTACTACGGGCTGGTGACCAGCGGCGAGGAAGTCGTCGACTTGTACCTGTTCACCTGGCACAAGCATCGCGGGCTGGAGTGGCGGCTGCGCGGGCGCACGCCCACCGACGCCCTGTTCCACGTCGAGCGCACCGAGGGCCTGAGCGCCATCGCAGTGAGCTGGTCGTTCGCCGCAGCCGTGGAAGCCGCGCTGGGCGCCGACCCGCCACCACCCGCGCAGCACACCCGGGCAGTCGCGCTCGAACTGGAACGGCTTTACAACCACGCTGCCGCGATCGCGGCGCTGTGCCAGTCGACCGGGCTTTCCATCGGCCAGTCCGCTGCCGAGATCGCCCTGGAGCGGCTGCTGCGCTTGGGCGCCGCGGCGTTCGGCCACCGGTACCTGTTCGGTGTGATGGAGGTGGGCGGGGTACGGCGCGCCCCCGATACGGCGGCGCTCCGGAGCGGACTGCCGGACGCGTACGGCGAACTCCGCCGCGCCGCCGACGCACTGCTTTCCACGAACTCCTTCCTGGACCGGCTGGAAGCGGCCGGGATCGTCACCGGTGAGCAAGCACGCCGCCTCGGCCTGGTCGGGCCGGTCGCGCGGGCAGCCGGAGTGGGCATCGACACCCGTCTGGACCAGCCAGCCGCACCCTACTTCGAGCACCCGCCTGTCGTAGCGGTCCGCAGCAGCGGCGACGTGCTGGCCCGGTTCCAGGTCATGCTGGACGAGGCAGCGGAATCGGTCCGGCTCATCGGAGACCTCCTCGACGCCGGCGCCGGCGCCGGGGCGGCGGTCCTTCCCCCCGGAGGAGGCTGCGGGCTCGGCTGGGCGGAATCACCCCGGGGCGAGGCACTCGCATGGGTCATGCTCGACGACTCAGGGCGGATCACCCGTGCCCGCCTCCGGCCAGCGTCAGTCCGCAACTGGCGTGGGTTCGACGACGCCTGCCGGTCGCAGAACGTCTTCACCGACATCCCCATCATCGAGGCCAGCTTCTGGCTGACCGTGGCCGGAACAGCACGCTGAGGTGAGGTGAAACTCAATGCCATCGTGGTTTATGCGGGGCCTGCGCCGCGGCGTCGTCACCACCCACTATCCAGCGCGGCCCGAGCCCTCGGCCGCGGACCTGCCGACACCGCCGGCGTTCCGTGCGCAATACCTGGACCGGAACCTCGCCGACCAGATCTGCGGAGTGTGCCCCAGCCGGGCGCTGCGCCGGGAGGGCGATGTCCTGATCTTCGACGTGGGTGCCTGCACCGCGTGCGGGAGATGCCGCGAGGCGGCTCCCGAGGCGGTCACCACGAGCGGGGAGTTCGAGCTCGCCACCACCACCCGCGCCCACCTGGTCAAGCGCATCCCACTGCTCCGGGAGGCCCGCCCATGACCCAGGAACAGCAGGTGGGGGCCGAACTGCGGGAACGGATCGCGAGCCAGTTCGGCCGCAGCCTGCACATCCGCACCCTGGACACCGGCTCGTGTGCAGCGTGTGAGCAGGAGATCCGGCTGCTCACTGCACCCCATTACGACCTGCACCGGCTCGGCTTCTTCTTCACTCCCGCCCCCCGCCACGCGGACCTGCTGCTGGTGACGGGGCCGATGATCCGGGCGTTCGACGTGGCAGCTCGCAAGACTTTCGACGCAATGCCAGGTCCCAAGATCGTGGTTGCCACCGGCGCGTGTGCCCTGGGCGGCGTTTACCCGGCCGACGCGTTCGTGCACGGCTCGGTTGGCGAGATTCTCCCGGTAGACGTGTGGATCCCCGGCTGCCCGCCCAGCCCGCTGGCACTGCTGCAGGGCCTGCTGCTGGCCGTGGGCCGGCTAGCCGAGAAGACGGCCAGCCTGACCTTCGTCGCGGATACAACAACTGGTGAGGTGCCCGGGTGAGCTCCCTGACCTGGTTCTACGCCGCAGCCGCCGGGTGGGGGGTGGCCGCGGCCGTGGCACTTACTGGTGGCGGCAGCCGGGCCGTGCTGCGGGCAGCATGCGCGCTGTCGGCGCTCGGCGGTGCCGCCGCGGTCGCGGGCGGGGTGTCATCGCTGCTGTGGGGCAACTCGCACGTCGCCTCGCTGGGCGGCGCCGTGGTAGTGGGCACGATGCAGCTGCAGGCAAGCAGCCTGGCGGGGGTGTTCGCGGCCCTGCTCGGCCTCGTCGCGGTCGCCCTCGCCGCCTATGCACCCCGCTACCACCAGGCAAACGCTGGTTCCGCACTGTACCTGGCCGTGTACAACCTCGCGCTGGTCGCAGCGCTCGTGGTGTTCGCCGCCGCGAACATGGTGACGTTCCTGGTGGCCTGGGAGTCGGTGGCGTTGCTGTGCTACCTGCTGATCCTGCGGCATCCACGCAGGGACTCCGTCGCCAGCGGGGCGTTCTGGTTCCTGGCGCTGTCCGAAACCGGCTTCGTGCTGATCATCGCCGCCTTTGCCATCCTTGCCGCCAAGACACACTCGATGCAGCTGGACGTGATCGCCGCGCGCGCCCACCTCGTGACCCCCGGGTGGCGGGACACTGCCTACCTGCTCGCGCTGACCGGGTTCGGGTTCAAGGCAGGCCTCGTCCCACTGCATGTGTGGCTGCCGGAGGCGCACCCGGTCGCGCCCGCCGACGGGTCGGCGTTCCTGTCCGGGCTGGTGGTGACGCTCGGCGCCTATGGCATCGTGCTGTTCGCGTTCCGCCTGCTGCCCACCGGGGCTGCCTGGCTTGGGCTGCTCACCATGGCGGCGGGTGCGGTCACCGCCGCCATCGGCATCCTCTACGCGCTGAACGAGCGTGACCTCAAACGGTTCCTGGCCTTCTCCACGATCGAGAACACCGGGATCATCGTCACCGCCTTCGGTGCCGCCATGGTGTTCGGCTCCTACGGCCAGCGGGCGCTGTGGGCGTTCCTGCTGCTGGCTGGGCTCTACCACGTCGTCAACCACGGCACCTGCAAGACGCTGCTGTTCCTGGAGGCCGGGGTGGTCGAGCACACGGCTGGCACCAGGGACATGGACCGGCTGGGCGGGCTGATCCACCGGCTTCCCCGCAGCGCGGTCATCTCCCTGGCCGGGACGCTGGGCATCGCCGCTCTTCCGCCGCTGAACGGCTTCGTCAGCGAGTGGCTGATCTTCCAGGGACTGTTCCAGGGGTTCCGGACCGGCAGCCACCTGATCGGGATCCTGATCGTCGTCGCCGCAGCCACCCTGGGACTGACCGGAGGGCTCGCCATCTACGCGTTCGTCCGCGGGTACGGCATCCCCTTCCTCGGCATGCCACGCACCCGCCAGGCCGCCGAGGCCAGCGAGCACGGCCAGCCCGTCGCCGGGCCAGGGCTGCTGGCGGTCGCCTGCGTGGCACTGGCCGTCGGCGCCCCACTGGTGCTGCTCGCACTGTCCCGCGCGGTCCACACCGTGACCGGCGTGGCGCTGCGGCCGGTCCTGCTGCCGGGAAACCTCACCGTCATCCCGGCGCACACCGACTTCTCCGCGTTCTCACCCACCTACCTCGCGGTGTTCCTGACCGCCGTGACCGTCGTGCCGGTCCTCATCTACCTGGCGGGCCGGCCACGGGCGGACTCCGTCATCGTGCCGGTCTGGGACGGCGGGATGGTCGCGTTCCGGCCCCGGATGCAGTACTCAGCCATGACATTCTCCGCGCCCACCCGGGTCACTTTCGACGCGCTGTACCGGCCATCGGTGTCGGTGCGCCGGGCATCCGACGACCCAGCCGGCCGGTCGGGGCCGGTGCACTACGAGTCCGAGGTGACCCCCGTTTTCCTGCGGTATCTGTACCGGCCGGTGATCCGCGCCGTGGAGTGGCTTGCCGATGTGGTGCGCCCGCTCCAGTCCGGAGACGTCAACCTCTACCTCCTCTATGTCTTCGTGGTGATACTCCTCGCCTACCTGATCGGCGCGCTGTGAGACCTTCAGCCACGGCACTCATATCCGGCCCGCAAGTCAGTTCGGGATCCGGCCATCGCTGTGGCCGGATCCCGCCCGCTGGGCACCTGGCCGACCTGTACCTGAGCCACCGGCTTACCTGCGCCCAGATCTCGGAACTGACCCAGATCCCGCCCCGGACCGTCCAGGACCGGCTCCGCGCCCACTGCGTCTCTCTAAGAACCACCCGGCTGGCCTATGTCACGCGCCAAGTCAAGGCCCAGGATGCGGTCGGCGTAGACGAACATCTCGAACTTGGCGCCCGCTGGCACGCTGACGTCGGCTGGCAGACCGCGCAGCAACGCGAGCGCAGACACTGTGTCGAAGTCGCTGAATGCCGCCCACGCCGTCTCCGCGATACGCGCGGGCATGGGCTGCGAGGGCGACTCCGCCCAGCGGGCCACTTGCAGCCGCCAATACGCGAGCGTCTCATGCGCGCGGGCCAGTCCATCGTCGGTCAGGTATGCCGGTCGCTGGGCTGGGAATGACATCAGCGCGAGCCGGATGGCGAGCGGGTCCTGGCTGTGCCCGGCGAGCAGGCTTCCACCCGCTGCGTCAGTGCAGTAATCCGCCACGTCCAGAGGCGCAACACCGACGCTGACGAACAGCCCGCCCTGGCCGAGCGTTGGGCTGGACCCCTCGCTGACCAGATGTACATCGACCGGACCGCCGAGCAGAGATGGGACGTCATCAGAGCTTGTGCGCACGGCGGCCGGGTGGATGCCGAGCGCGTTGGCGGCGCTTTCCAAGGCTGCCGCCTGATCGGCACAGGGACCGCTGATCTCCAGCGCAGTAAGGACCTGCAGGCCGCGCAGTTCGGCCGTCCGGGCCAGCAGGTCGGCGATGAGCAGCATGCGCAGCGCGGTGATGCCAGATCCCGCTTTCGCCTGCGGCGCGTGCACGCACACCCGCAGCAGGCCCGGACGTGCCGGTCTGATCTCAGCGGGTGAGTTCGTACGAGCATCTGGCAGGCGAAGCACACCTGCCAGGCTAATACACCAGTCTCTGGGTCGCAGGCTACGTGCTCGCCTTCCCCGCCGCCCGCGAGGTCTGGTCGATCTTCACCCCTGGGAAGGTAACTGCACGCCGCCTCAAGAGCGCATCTCGGGCGGGCATGCATGTCCTGCCGCGGCTGCAGCAGCCAGATCAGCCGGCCGCAGAACAGGCGGCCTGCGGGCTGGGCCTCGGGCCGGTTACGGCTGTGGGCGGCGTGCTCGGGCTTTCGGTGGAAGCAGCCAGCGCAGGTGCTCGCACTCCCCCTGCAGCTGCAGCCGCCGCCACAGCACCGCGGTGGGCGAGACCTGGGTGACATGCAGAAGGGCAGCCTTGCGCTGCCTGGCCCGGTTCACGCGGACACAGAGGTCGACTTCGTGGGGCGGCCGCCCTGCGAAGTAGCGACCGGTCTCATCGCGCAGCCGGCCGGCGATCGCGGCTGGAAGTGTCCAGGCCAGTACCGGCAGTCCGGCCGTGATGGCCGCGAGCACCGCTGCACGGGTCGCGGCCTGGTGGTCGGGGTGGCCGGTGATGCCGGTGTCGTCGAAGACCAGCACGCCATCGATGTGGTGACGGGCGGCGAGCCGGGTGACGTGAGCCGCCAGTTCGGCTGGCGGAATGCCGCTGAGCTGGCCGTCGGGGTAGTCCAGGAGGGTCACGGTGGATGACCCGAGTTCAGCACTCGCCTGCTCCAGCTCCGCCTCCCGCGCCCGGTACAAGTCGGTGCCGGTCTCGTTCAGCGTGGAGGCTTCGCCGTGGGTGTAGCACAGGACGTGTGCGGCAGCGCCGCTGCTGGTGAGGCCGTCGATGACGGCACCGAGCCCGAATGTTTCGTCATCAGGGTGAGCGATGACCACCAGTACGGCGGACCAGTCTGGCAGCAGCCGCCCGGGCCGGGACTCGCCATGGCCTGCTGCCGCCTGGCGGATCCCGGCCATCCCTTGTTCTGCTTTCACCGCGGGTCAGCGAGCGCGGGCCGGGGCCCGTAGCAGCGGTGCGGCCAGACAGACACCGAACACCCCGGCCGCCAGCGGGACCAGCCCGACCAGGGCGAGCACCAGGCCACCGGTGCCTCCGGTGACAACGCCTGCCGCGATCAGTGCGACTCCCGCCAGCCCTCGGGCTATCCGCCCCTGTGGTGAGTTCATCAGCCGGACGATCCTCATCGCGAACCTCCTAGAAAATACCCCCATGGGTATCCTAAGCCGGAACACGCCCCCGCCCATCATCATTCCTGGCCTCCCGCCAAACCCACGGAGCCCGCAGTCGGCGGAGCGCACTGTGCTACACCCGCTGGGGTATTTGCGCGCAGGGACCTTCGCCGGTAATCTTCGGGACTGATGTCATATACCCCCGGGGGTATCTGGAGGAGGTCCTAGTGGTCCCCGAAGTTGATCTGGGAACGTTCGCCGCAGCGCACGCAGACGGCGCGTTCGTCATCGACGTCCGCGAACCCTACGAGTACGTCGCGGGACACGTCCCCGGCGCGAAGCTCGTCCCGCTGGCCAGGCTGCCGCACCACGCCAGCGAGCTGCCGGCCGGCGAGCCGGTGTATGTGATCTGCGCGTCCGGGAACCGCAGCTGGACCGCGGCGCAGTTCCTCACCGGGCGCGGCATCGACGCCAGGTCGGTCACCGGCGGCACCGGGGACTGGATGGCCCGCGGGCTGCCGGTCATCCGCGGAGCTCAGGAGAACGTCGCATGACCCCGGCCCCTCAGGTCAGGGCCGGAGAGGGAGATAGGAGGCAGCCGTGATCGAGATCATCGCCATCGACACTCCGACGCTCGGCGACCGCAGTTACCTGGCCCACGACGGCCATGCGGCAGTCGTGATCGACCCGCAGCGGGACATCGACCGTGTGCTGGCCCTTGCCAGCAGCCGTGGTGTCACGGTCACCCACGTCTTCGAGACTCACCTGCACAACGACTATGTGACCGGCGGTCTCGCGCTGGCGCAGGCCACCGGGGCTGCCTACCACCTCAACGCGGCCGACACGGTGGCCTTCGACCACGTCCCGGTCTCTGACGGTGATGTTATCGAGGTCAGCGCGTCCCTGCGGGTGCGGGTGCTGGCCACGCCTGGCCACACGTTCACCCACCTGTCCTACGTGCTGGAAGCTGCTGGGCAGCCGCCGGTGGCGTTCACCGGCGGGTCGCTGCTCTACGGCTCCACTGGAAGGCCTGACCTGCTCGGTGCCGCGCACACCGGCCCGCTCGCCCACGCCCAGTACGCCTCGGCGCACCGGCTTGCGGCTGAACTGCCGGACGACACCGAGCTGTATCCCACGCACGGCTTCGGCAGCTTCTGCTCGGCTACCCAGGCCGGGGGCAAGTCCTCCACCATCGGGCAAGAGCGCCAGATCAACCCGGCGCTGACGCTCGGCGAGCAGGAGTATGTGGAGACGCTCCTGGCCGGGCTCGACGCTTATCCCGTGTACTACGCGCACATGGGCCCGGCCAACGCGGCCGGCCCGGCCGGTGCGGACCTGTCGGCGCCCAGCCGCGCGGACGCCGCGGAACTGCGGCGGCGCATCGAGGCCGGGGAATGGGTGGTGGACCTGCGCACCCGCACCGCGTTCGCGGCCGGGCACCTCACAGGCACCTTCAGCTTCCCGCTGGACGGCAGCTTCGCCACCTACCTCGGCTGGCTGATCCCCTGGGGCACCCCGCTGACCCTGCTCGGCGAAACCCCGCAGGAGATCGCCGACGCTCACCGGGAACTTGTGCGCATCGGCATCGACCGGCCAGCCGCAGCAGCCACCGGCAGTCCCGGCGACTGGGCGGGCGGGCAGCCGCTGCGCAGCCTCCCGGTCGCGGACTTCGCCGCCCTGGCGGCGGTCCGCCATCACCGCCCGGTCGTGGTGCTGGACGTGCGCCGGAACCTGGAATGGGCCGGGTCACACATCGACGGCGCCGTGCACATACCCCTGCACGACCTGCTGGCCCGCCTCGGCGACGTGCCCGATGGCGAGGTCTGGGTGCACTGCCGCAGCGGCTACCGGTCCTCCGTCGCCGCGTCCATCCTTGACGCCGCCGGCCGTGCCGTCGTCGCGGTCGATGACGAGTTTGACCGCGCGGCCGGGGCCGGCCTTCCTCTGGTCAGCGGCGAGGCAGCGGGGAGGGCCGCATGAGCGGCTGGCTGAGCAAGCTGTTCCCGCAGCGGCCCAAGGTAGGCCCGGCGCAGGCCCGGGAACTGCTCGACGAGGGCGCGATCCTGCTGGACGTGCGGGAAGACGCCGAGTGGCGGGCCGGGCACGCACCCAAAGCCAGGCACATCCCGCTGAGCCGGCTCCCGGGCCGCGTCCGGGACCTGCCACCTAACCGGACCGTGGTGACCGTGTGCCGCTCCGGCGCCCGGTCCGCCCGGGCAGCCGCGCTGCTGGCCCGCGAGGGCCGCGACGTGGTCAACCTGGCCGGCGGGATGCACGCCTGGGCCAGGGCCGGGCTCCCGGTCGTCGCCTCCGGCGGCCGCCCCGGCCAGGTGGTGTAGCGGGTGGCCCTGGCGGCCATCGTGGTTGGCATGCTGATCGGGCTGAGCCTGGGCGCGCTGGGCGGCGGCGGTTCCATCCTGACCGTGCCCGCCCTGGTCTACCTCCTCGGCCAGAGCCCGCACCAGGCGACCGCTGCCTCGCTGCTGGTGGTGGGAATCGCCGCCGTCGCCGGCGCGATCACGCACGCCCGGGCCGGGCGGGCCAGGCTCAGGACCGGCGCGGTCTTCGGGGTGCTCGGCATCGCAGGGTCTTTCGCCGGATCACTGGCCAGCGCGGCCGTCCCCGCGAACCTGCTGCTGGCCGGGTTCGGCGTCCTGATGCTGAGCGTGGCGGCGGCCATGATCATGCGCCGCCGTACCCCAGGCCCATCAGCCCGGGCCGGCAACCCTCGCGGTGGTGTCCGGCACGCCGTCGTAGTCGCCGCCGCAGCCACCGGCGTCGGGCTGGTCACCGGGTTCTTCGGCGTGGGCGGAGGGTTCGTGGTAGTCCCCGCGCTTGTCCTCGCCCTCGGCTTCGACATGCCGACAGCAGTAGGCACATCCCTGGTGGTCATCGCAGTGGACAGCGCAGCCGCACTCGCAGCACGAGCCGGCCACGCTGTCTTCTCGCTGGACTGGGCGCTGGTTGCCGCCTTCACCGGGGCGGCAGTGGCCGGTACCCTGGCCGGGACCCGCCTGGCCGGGCGCGTGAATCCGCAGCGGCTCAGCGCAGCGTTCACGGTGCTGATCATCGCGGTCGCCGGGTACACCCTCGCCCGCAGCCTGCCCGGCCTCGCCTGACGCCAGGCTCATATACCCGGGCACTATGATCTCAGCCTGACCGATGACCGAGCAGCAGCGGTGGCTCCAGGCCTTCCAGCGCGCCACAGGGGCAGGCACACAACTGTGACCAGGATCCACAACAGAGCACGGCCCGCAGGCGTTGTGCCATGACGCACCTGGCATCGTGGCCGTTCATCGTGCTGGCTGGCGCTGGTGTGGGGATCTGCATGGGCCTGTTCGGCGTGGGCGGCTCCTCGGTGGCCACCCCGGTGCTCGCCTTGCTCGGCGCGCCCGCGCTGGCCGCCGTCGCCTCACCGTTGCCGGCCACCATCCCCTCCGCGGCGGTCGGGGCGGTGCCCTACATCCGGGCTGGCGAAGCCCGGCCCCGGGCTGCTGCCTGGTCGGCCCTCGGCGGCATCCCGGGCACGATCGCCGGGGCACTACTGTCCCACCTCGTCGGCGGCCCGGTGCTGCTCATCGCGTCGGGCGTCGTCCTGATCGTCGTGGGCTTGCGGGTCGTGCAGCCGATCGGGGAATCAGCCCGCGAGGCGGGCACGCAGCGCCGCCACCACCGGCTGCTGCTGGTGGCCGTCACCGCATTGGTCGGGGTGTTCACGGGCCTGCTGGCCAACGGCGGCGCGTTCCTGCTGGTGCCGATGTACCTGCTGATCTTCGGCCTTGGCATGCGTCAGGCGGCAGGCACGAGCCTGCTGGTTGTCACCGTGCTCGCCATCCCGACGCTGGCAGCCCACTGGGCGCTCGGGCACATCAGCTGGGTCCTGGCCGGCGAGTTCGCCGCCGGTTTGCTGCCCGGCAGCGCCACCGGCAGCCGGCTCGCACACCACGTGCAAGGACCAGTGATCCGCCGGGCGTTCGGCTGGTTCCTGGTCGTCTTCGGGCTGTCCTTCACCGTCTACCGGATCGTGGCCGGCCGGGGCTGATGACCGGCACGCCGCTGTGCCCGGTAGCCTCGGTGATGCCCCCAGCACAGGAGCGGTCCATGGCCCTGCACCTTCCCAGCCCCCCGGTAAACGGGTTCCACATCGGCCCGGCGTTCATCCACTTCTACGGGCTGATGTACGTCATCGCGATCACCGCGGCGATCCTGATCACGCAGCGGCGCTGGAAGGCCCACGGCGGCGATCCCTCGCTGGTTGGCGATGTGGCGATGTGGGGCGTGCCGGCGGGCATCGTGGGCGGCAGGATCTATTTCGACATCACCACCCCCAAATACATCCCGCACCACTGGTATGGGATCTTCGCGGTCTGGGACGGCGGGCTGGGCATCTGGGGCGCGGTCGCGCTGGCCGCGGTGGTCGGTGCCTGGCGGGTCCGCCGCCGCGGCGCCGACGTCACGCAGTTCATGGACGCCGTCGCCCCCGCGCTGCTGGTCGCGCAGGCGATCGGCCGGGTCGGCAACTACTTCAACCAGGAGCTGTTCGGCGGCCCGACCAGCTTGCCGTGGGGCCTGCAGATCGCCCCGGCGTTCCGGCCCGCGGGCTATGCCCGCTACTCCACCTTCCAGCCCACGTTCCTGTATGAGCTGATCTTTGACCTCGCGCTGGCCGGGGTCCTGGTGTGGCTCGGGCACCATCGCCGCATCCAGCCCCCGGGGCTGTTCGCCCTCTACGTCGCCGGGTACTCGGCGTTCCGGATCTTCGAGGAGTCACTGCGGGTCGACCCGTCCGAGCACTTCCTGGGCCTGCGGCTCAACATGTACGTCGCCTCAGCGCTCGCCCTGGCCGGCGCCGTGTGGTTCATCCGCACGCAGCACAGGCGGCAACAGGTCACGCCCGAGGCCGCGCCGGATACGATGACGGCCCCCGTCAGCGGCCCGTGACCGGGCCGCCACGCGCTGCCGGGTCTCCCTGCCCGCCACCGGCGGCCGGCTCGAATCCGGCGCCCAGGTTCTGGGCGGACCACCGGGCGACGTAGGAGAACCGGTCGGCACGGACCAGGCCGTGGCGCCATTCCACCGGCGTCGCGTCACGCAAGGCCAGCCGTTCGATGGCCAGCGCTGGCGTGCGGGCGCGCAGGCCAAGCAGGTCGCGCTGCTCGCGGGTGGGCAGGACTGGGCGGAGCCGCTCCCACCCGGCGTTGGCCCGGACGCCGCACCGCACGTGCAGTTCGCGGTACAGGGCGGTACGGGTGAAGTCAACCTGCAGCAGCGGACGGGCCAGGGCGGCCGGAAGCCACGAGCAATCCAGCACGACCGGCTCACCGTCGGCCAGGCGCAGCCGCTCCAGGTACACCAGCGGCTCGTCCGGCGCACAGCCCAGCACCTTGGCGGCCTGTTCGTCGCGGCGCTCCTCCAGGTGCCGGACGACGCTGCGCTGCTCGAAACCCTGCGCCTCGACGGAACGGAACAGGCTGTAGAACGCGCCCAGCGGCTGCTCGATCACCCGCTCACGCACGAATGTGCCCCGGCCCCGGCCACGTTCGATGACTCCCTCGGCCTGCATCCGCCGGACCGCCTCCCGCACGGTGTGGCGGCTGACACCGTACTGGGCCCTGAGCTCCTCGTCCCCGGGGAAATGCGACCGGAACTCGCCCTGAGCGAGTCGGCGCCGCAGGTCAGCCAGCACCTGAGCCCACAGCGGCAGCGCACTGTCCCGGTCCACGATCACGCCCACCAGTATGCGGCGCTCCCAGCGGAAGAGGAACGATCCGCCGTTGATACCTCCCCCTGCCGGTGAGCCGGCTATAGGGAAGATAATGTACGTACATCCGGAGTTTTTCCTGCGCCCGGATCTGCCCGTACTGGAAGGAGCGCCGTGCAGCACGCCGACCAGACGGTGGGCGTCCCCCGGCTGCCTGCGAGCACCGCCGCCGCGGGCCGCCCGGTCCCCGTTCCTGCTGGAGCGGCCCGTTGAGCACCCCGCACCCGCCAGCCGAGGCGCCAGCGCGCGGCTTGCTCCGGCTCCTGGCCGAGCCGCCGAGGCCCGCCGCGGTCCGCAACTCTCCCAAGGCACCGTGGCTGGTGGTCGCCGCCGTCTGCATCGGGGCGTTCATGGGCCAGCTGGACGCCAGCATCGTCACTCTCGCCTTTCCCACCCTGCGGCATGACTTCAGTGCGCCGCTGGCCAGCGTCCAATGGGTTGGGCAAGCCTACCTGCTGGTGCTCATCGGGCTGCTCACCGCAGTCGGGCGCTACGCCGACATGGCCGGCCGCAAACTCCTCTACACCTACGGCTTCGTGATCTTCATCATCGGCTCCTCGCTATGCGGCCTCGCACCCAGCCTGCCCGCCCTGGTCGGGTTCCGGGTGCTCCAGGGAGTCGGCGCGGCCATGCTGCAGGCCAACAGCGTCGCCATCATCGCCGGGGCGGTTCCCAGAGAACGGCTGGGCCGGGCCATCGGCGTCCAGGGCGGCGCCCAGGCACTCGGCCTCGCCCTGGGCCCGGCAGCGGGCGGCTTGCTGATCAGCATGGGCGGCTGGCGGCTCATCTTCTTCGTCAACGTCCCTGTAGGCCTGATCGGCACCGTGCTGGCCTGGTTCCTCATCCCCCGCAGCCGGCACCTCGCCGCCCGGGCCCGGTTCGACTGGGCGGGGCTTGGCATCTTCCTGCCCGCCACCTGTGCCCTGCTGCTCGCTATCTCCTACGGCGACCATGACGGCTGGGCCTCGCTGCCCATCACCGGCGGCTTCACTGTGGCGGTGCTGCTCCTGGCTGCCTTCATCGTTCGCGAGCGCCGGGCACCCGCCCCCATGCTCGACCTCAGCCTGCTCCGCCGCGTCCCGTTCACCGCGGGCATCGCTAGCGGGCTGCTGTCCTACCTGGTCCTGTTCGGAATCCTCACCGTGGTGCCGTTCTACCTGGAAATCGCCCTGCACGCCCCCCCTGCCAGCGCCGGCTTGCAGCTGCTCGTCGTTCCGCTCGGCGTCGGGCTGACCGCCCCCATCGCCGGGCGCCTGGCTGACCGGGTCGGCGCCCGCCCGCTCACCGTCGGCGGTATGACTGTCACCGCACTCATGCTCATCGTCACCACCCTTGTGCACGCGCACCCCATGGTCTTCCTGCTGGCGCTCGCCGCGGCCGGGATCGGGCTGGGGGCGTTTACCCCGCCCAACAACGCCGCCATCATGGGCGCCGCCCCGCCGCACCAGACGGGCATGGCCAGCGGCATCCTCAACATGACCCGCGGCCTGGGCACCTCGCTCGGCCTGGCCCTGGCCGGACTCGCCTATACCATCGGCGCCAGCGCTGGCGAGGCCACACCCGCTGGCGCCGCGGCTGGCTATGACAACGCCGCCCTGCTCCTCGCTGCCCTCGCTGCCCTCGCCGCGGTCATCGCCGCTTTCCGCGGCAAGACACAGCTCACTCACGACCCAACCCTGACGGCCGAGTAGGTCGCCTGGGGCAGAAGGCGCCGGGTTTGGCCCGGACGCTGGTCCAGGCCGGGCGTGTCTTCGTAGCATGATCGGTGTGGAAGCGGACGATCAGGATTCGGGGCTGCGGCTGGCAGAGCTGGTGGCCGCTTTCTCGCTGGCCACCGACCTGGGGATGGGCCAGCCGATGGAGCACGTCTTGCGGTCCTGGCTGATTGCCGTGCGCCTGGGGGAGCGCCTGGATCTGGGGGCCGAGGCGCGGGCGTCGCTGTATTACGTGATGGTGCTGGCGTGGGTGGGCTGTGTGGCCGATACCGCAGAAGTGGCGGCCTGGTTCGGCGATGACATCGCCTTCCGGAACGACAGCTATCGTGTCGATCTGGCTGGGCTTCCCTTGATGGGGTTCGCGCTGAGCCATGCCGGGGCGGGAACCCCGTTCCTGCACCGGCTCCGCCTGGCCACCAACCTGGTCCTGACCGGGGGCCGGGCGGTGGAGCGGGGGCTGATGTCGCACTGCCTGACCACGACTCAGATGGCCGAACGGCTCGGGCTCACCGCCGAGGTGTGCGATCCGCTGCGGCAGGTCTTCACGCGCTGGGACGCCAAGGGAGTCCCCGACGGCGTCGGTGGCGAGGAGATCGCGCGTACGGTGCGGCTGTTCCACCTCGCCGACACCGTCGAGGTGTTCCACCAGGCGGGCGGCGTCGACGCCGCCGTCGAAGTGGCCCGGGCACGGCGGGGCAAGCACTTCGATCCCGAGGTGGTGGACCTGTTCTGCCAGGCGGCCCGCGATGTGCTCGCAGACATGGACGCCGTGGCCGAGTTCGGGGCGCTGATCGAGACCGAGCCGGGGCTGCACCGCTACCTGAGCGAACGTGAGCTCGACGCGGCTTTGGAGGCGGTGGCCGATTTCACCGATTTGCGGTCCCCGTCCCGGGCGGGTCACTCCCGCGGGGTGGCCCACCTGGCCGCCACAGCTGCCGGGCTGTGCGGACTGCCTAGCGGGGAGATCGTGACCCTGCGACGCGCCGCGCTGGTCCACGACGTCGGCATGCACGGGGTACCAGCGTCGATCCTCGACAAGCCCGGGCCCCTGACCGGCCCCGAGTCGGAGCGGATGCAGCTGCGCTCCTACTGGACCGCGCGGGTCCTGGCCCGTCCCCCGGCTTTGGCCCGCATCGGCGCGATCGCCTCGCTCGCCAACGAGCGCCTCGACGGGTCCGGCTACCACCGGGGCCTGTCCGGCGCGGCGATCCCGGCGGCCGGCCGGATCCTCGCCGCCGCCGACGCCTGCCATGCCATGAGCGAGCCCCGGCCGCACCGGCGAGCCCTGTCGCTCAAACAGATCGCTGACGAACTGCGGCGCGAAGTCCGGTCGGGCCGCCTGGCCGCCGACGCCGTGGATGCCGTGCTTGCCGCCGCCGGGCAACGGGCCAAACGGCGCGCCGGGCCCGCCGGGCTCACCCCCCGCGAGATCGAGGTCCTGTCCCTCATCGCCCGTGGCGCATCCACCCGGCAGGTCGCCCGCACGCTGGGCATCACGGCCAAGACCGCAGGGACCCACATCGAGCGCATCTACACCAAGACCGGAGCCTCGACCCGCTCCACCGCCACGCTGTTCGCCATGCAGCACGGCCTGCTCGACAGCCTCGACCCCCTCGATTTGTAGGGAGAACACCCGACGACGCCGGACGCCGCCATGCCTAACGTGCTGCTTACAGGGCCAACCCGGCCCACGCACAAGGAGGCACGTCTATGCCAGGTAAGGCCGTCATCAGTATGACCACCGGGCTTGAGGACCCCGAGAAGGTCACCGTCGCATTCCTCGTCGCCGTTGGCGCGGCCGAGTCCGGTCGCCCGACGCTGATGTTCCTCGCCAAAGAGGCCGTCCGGCTTGCCACCAACGGCACCGCCACCGGCGTCGCCTGCGAGGGCTGCCCACCGCTCGCTGACCTGGCCAAGCGCTACGAGGCGGCCGGCGGCCGGTACTACGTCTGCCCGATCTGCTTCAACGCCAAGAAGCTCAGCCAGGAATCACTGATCAACGGCGCCGAGCTCCAGGGCACGGCCCCGCTGTGGGCGTGGATCGGCGACGAGGCCGCCACCACCTTCAGCTACTGATCCCCGGCGGCCAGCCCGGCCGCGCACGACATTCGCCCCGGGCACCGGGCGAGCGTGCGCGGTGCAGTGCGGCCCCAGACATCGATTCAACAGCAATGAACGGAGATGACCATGCACGTGGATGATCTAGCAGCTGTAGCGGTCGCGACCGCCCAGGATCTCGAGGACAGGTTCGGCGCGGCGCTCGCCGCCAAGGACGCGGCCGCGCTGCGTGCCATGTTCGATGACGAGGTCGACTTCCGTGCCATGACGCCCGACCACATCTGGGAAGCACAGACGCCCACGGCGGTGATCGACGATGTGATCTTGGGCACGTGGTTCGCGTCCTGCGGCACCATGGAACTGGTCGAGACGGCCGACACCGGCATGGTCGGGGACCGCCATAGCTTCAGCTACCGGCTCCAGGGGACGAACGGCGATGGCAGGTTCGTCATCGAGCAGCGAGCCTATTACGACATCGCTCAAGGCAGGATCACGTGGATGCGCGTGCTCTGCTCCGGCTTCCAGCCCCTCACCGGCCACCCGTGACCCAGGCCTGCTACAGCTGGTCCTCGGCGTGACCGAGGACCAGCTGTGCGCGGCACACGAGCGGGACCCGGCGATCGAGTGGGCCGAGGGCGCGCATCAGTCGTCGTCGCGCCAGGCTTCGAGGCCTTCTTTGACCGCGAGTGCGGCGATGACGAGTGCGGCGAGGGGGTCGGCCCACCACCAGCCGAGAGCGGTGTTCAGGCCGAGGCCGGCCAGGGTGGCGGCGGAGGTGTAGGCGCAGAATGCGGTTTCGGCGGATTCGGCGATGAGGGTGCGGTTGCCCAGAGCCTGGCCGGTGCGGCGTTTGGCGATCGCCAGTGCCGGCATGACGATCAGGGCGGCGGCGGTGATGGCCAGGCCCGGGACGGATTCTCCGGGACGGGCGTGGGTGACCAGATCGTGGATGCTCTCGATGGTGAGGTAGGCCGCGAGGGCGAAGAAGGTGACCCCGATCAGGCGGACGGCGCGGGTCTCCCGGGCCTCGCCTTCGCCGCGCAGCTGCCAGATGACGATGGCGGCGGCGAAGAACTCGATCACCGAGTCCAGGCCGAAGCCGGTCAGGGCGATCGAGGAGGCGGCCAGCCCTGCGG